>Ga0208818_10022_pt1 | contig 37965 bp, 38 predicted proteins | sample Shrwel1BS1Day122_FD_187540 | JGI IMG/M metagenome (GOLD analysis project Ga0208818, IMG submission 187540) | Subsurface microbial communities from deep shales in Ohio, USA - Utica-3 well 1 S-1-Day122 (SPAdes) (version 2) ...
AAGAACTAATTTTAGGCAGTTTCGTATCAGACTTCGAAAATACCAAAATTTATGAGAATTTAAAGGATTGTTTGCACAGCTTTATTTCATTCAGGGATGCTGCATGATAAAAAGTTGTAAAGTGGTGTGCAGACAATTCAAGCAGAATTTTTGATTTTTTTATTATTTTTTCAAGGTTCAAAATTATTTTTAGTGTTAGTTTAAAATATTTTCGTTATTTACGAAATAACTTTCTTTAATTATAGCATTGTTTTTTCATATTTTCAAACAATTTTTAAAAATAATTTAATTTTATTTGTTTTTTATGATATGATATACTAAGAAAAAAGTTTTCATTACTTTTGAAAATTTATTTCAATTTATATAATCGGATTAATTTTGAGGAAAGGATGCTTTAAAATGAATGTAACAATTAAAGATATAGCAGAAAAAGCAGATGTTTCAATCTCTACAGTTTCTAAGTCTTTAAACGATAAAGGAGGAGTCTCTCCTGTCACCAGACAAAAAGTATTAAACATTGCAAAAGAAATGGGTTATTTTTCTTTTCATTCTCAGGCCGGTTTAAAAACCCATAATATTGCCTTCATTATGAGCCGCAGACATATTCCTATTTTTAACAACCCTTTTTATACAAGAGTTATAGCTGGGGTTGAGATTGAAGTAGAAAATTATGATTATAATCTTCTTTTTTCGACTATTAAATTAGATGCCTTACAGAGCAAAAAGGTCCCTTCAATAATAAGTCAAAATAAGGTTGATGGTCTAATTCTTGCCGGGGCTGACATTAATAAAGATATGATCAGAGCGATTGAAGATCTAAAATTTCCTACCGTACTTGTAGATAATTATCTTCGCTCTCCAATTATGGATTCTATTGTTTCTGATAATTTTAATGGAGCTATGCAGGCAGTAGAATATTTAATTAGAATGGGGCATAAAAAAATTGCCTATGCTGGTGGGCCTAATAGTCATCCCAGCTTTGAAGAACGTTACCGCGCTTATAAAATGGAGATGCTGGAAAACAATTTGGAGATTCAGGAAAATTTAATTAAAATTAAGGAAGATTTCAGCCAGGATATGGGTAAAGAACTGGCAAAAGATTTTTTAAAAGAAAAACAGCTGCCAACTGCAATTTTTGCAGCCAATGACGCTACTGCTATTGGCTTACTCCAGACTTTTAATAAATATGGAGTTAAAGTTCCTGCTGATGTTTCAATTGTTGGTTTTGATAATATTGAATTAACTGCTTTTACTACCCCAAAGATAACAACAATCTCCATTGATAAAGAAGGAATGGGCCAGGAAGCAGCTCGTAAATTATTTGATAGAATTCAGAATCCAGAAAAAAAATCTACTAAATCAGTAATTACCACTGAATTAATCGAGAGAAAATCGGTTAAAGAAATTAAATCTTCTTAAATAGTAAAACCCTTCAGATAAAATATCTGAAGGGTTTTTATTATATCTTTTTGATTTAATTTTATTTTAGTTTATTTAAATCAAATGGAGTTTCCTGATAGACATAATAGTTCAACCAGTTAACAAATAACAGATTGGCATGACTGCGCCAGCGCATAACAATTTCCTTGTCAGGATTATTGTCTCTATAATAATTTTTTGGAGGTTCAAGCTCCATCCCTTTATTGATATCTCTTAAGTACTCTTCCTCCAGACTTTTGCGATCATACTCTGAATGTCCGGTTGCAAAAACCTGACGGCCATTTTTGCTGGCTACAAGATAAATACCAGATTCTTCTGATTCCGAAAGAATTTCCAGTTCTTCAATTTCTGAAATGTCTTCTCTTCTGATTTCTGTATGCCGTGATTGGGGAACATAAAATAAGTCATCAAAACCACGCATTAATTTAACATGTTTTTTGGTCTTATAATGAGGAAAAACTCCAAACATTTTTTCAGCTAAATAATATTTAGGAATTCCATAATGATGATAAAGACCTGCCTGACTTCCCCAGCAGATATGAAGGGTAGAAAAAACATGGTGCAGACTCCAGTCCATAATCTTCTGCAGTTCTTCCCAGTAATCCACTTCTTCAAAATCTAAGGTTTCAACCGGTGCACCGGTGATTATCATACCATCATAATTATTATCTTTAATCTCTTCAAAATTATTATAAAACTTAATCAAATGTTCCTCAGAAGTATTTTTTGAATCATGACTCACCGGATGCATCAGATCAACATCAACCTGCAGTGGGGAGTTACCAATCAAACGTAAAATCTGGGTTTCTGTTTTTATTTTGTTGGGCATTAAATTCAGAATTAAGATCTTTAAAGAACGTATATCCTGATGAGTTGCGCGTGATTCTTTCATGACAAATATATTTTCATTTTCTAGGGTTTCTACTGCTGGTAATTCGTCCTGTATTTTAATAGGCATCTCTTCTCACTCCTGGCTTCTTAATTTTGAGCTGCTGCTAAAGCCTGATCTAAATCTACTTTCAGATCTTCAATATCTTCAATTCCAATCGACAATCTAATCAATTCAGGTGAAATACCTGTTTTCTTTAGGTCTTCATCACTTAACTGCTGGTGAGTTGTACTTGCCGGATGGATAGCCAGTGATTTTGCATCTCCAACATTGGCCAAATGAAGAAATAAATCAAGCTGGTTAATAAATTTCACGGCTGCAGCTTTACCACCCTTAATCCCAAAGGCAATCATCCCACCATTTCCATTTTCCAGATATTTTTGAGCATTTTGATAAGAGTCATGGCTTTCCAAACCGGGATAACTTACCCAGTCTACTCTCTGATCAGCTTCTAGAAATTCCGCTGCTGACTGAGCATTTTCCGAATGTCTCTGCATTCTCAAACCTAGAGTTTCCAGACCGGTAATTGTTAAAAATGAATTAAAAGGACTTGGAGCACTACCTAAATCTCTTAAAAGCTGAACTCTGGCTTTAGTTATAAAAGCTGCTTCTTCAAACTCCTCCTGAAATTTAATCCCGTGATAACTTGGGTCAGGCTCTACAAGCCCGGGAAATCTACCAGTATTCCAGTCAAAATTACCGCTGTCAACAATTACACCACCAATAGAATTACCGTGGCCGGCTATATACTTAGTGGTCGAGTGAATTACAATATCTGCCCCATGTTTAAATGGATTACACAAATAGGGAGTAGCAAAAGTATTATCAACTATTAAGGGAATACCTGACTGATGAGCAATTTCTGCCATCCTCTCAAAATCGGGTACAGATAAAGCTGGATTACCAATTGTCTCGACATATAAGGCCTTTGTCTGCTCATTAATTTCCTCTTTAAAACTTTCTGGATCTTCAGAATCAACAAAACTGACATCTATCCCCATATTTTTAAAGGTATGTTTAAATAAATTATGAGTACCACCATAAATTGAGCTTCCACTTACAATATGGTCACCATTATTACAAATAGTTAAAAGTGCAATCACTTCCGCTGCCTGTCCTGAAGAAACAGCCAGAGCTCCTACTCCACCTTCAAGAGCAGCAATTCTCTTTTCCAGGACCGAATTGGTTGGATTCATAATTCTGGTATAAATATTGCCTGGTTTTTTTAAGGCAAATAAACCTGCTGCATGATCTGTGTCATCAAATAAATAGGATGTTGTCTGATAAATAGGAACTGCCGCTGATTTCTTATTCTCGCCCGCTTCATAACCTGCATGTAATGCTAAAGTGTCAAATTTTAAACTCATTTAATTTCCTCCTCTAATTTTCTCTTCTCAAATTAAAAACAATAAAACCAGATGATCAACCTACTGATTACTACTGCCTGTACTACTCATTTCAAAAACAAAATATCCTGCTCTTGAATCAAAAAATCCCACTTCCTAAAAGAAGGAGTGGGTAATTAATTAACTCCTTATCTTTCAGGAATCTTCCTGCTGGAATTAGCACCGGGCAGTAACTAACTGCTGGTTGCCGGGTTTCAAAGGGCCAGTCCCTCCACCTCTCTAGATAAGTTTTATTGTTTTTTATAACTTTAACATAGATAAGCAATTCTGTCAAGTAAAGATTCTTATAAATCAACACTGACCGGCAGTTTTCCTTTTGCTTTAATTTTCCCTAAGATAAAATCTGCAGCTGCTTTCTGACCGGCCGGACTGTAATCATAAGTTGTTATAAAAGCCTGAGTTTTATCAATTAGTTGATAATCATATGGATTACGAAGTGCAAGCACCAGAACATTATTATTTTCAGCCAATTTTTCTGCCAATTTTGCCTGATCTCTATTTACTGTGGCATTATAGGTGCAGACAATTATTAAATCACTAGCTTCTATTCTCTGCTGATCATCAAAACTTAAAACAGCATTCTTCTGCAGTCGAATATGATCCAGATTTATAATTTCCTTGTTCAAATAGTTGGCAAATAGATTGTTTTTTTCACCTTCATTTTCTGCCAGAGAAACCCTTCCCATTTCAAAATCAATGATAGTCATTTTTTTTCCTTTAATATTTTTTAGAGGAAAGACATTCTCATTTTTTACTAAAGTTAATGATTTTTCTGCTAGTTTTTGTGCAATTTTTTTGTGATTTTTAAAATTAATTTGAGCTGGATCGGCTTTATCTACCTGATCCAGATTAATCCTTTTTGCCTTAAGGCTTAAAATCCTTTTGACAGAGGCATCAATTCTTTTTTCGCTAATCCGGCCAGATTTAACAGCTTCAATTACAGCCTCAATTGCATTTTTCTGCCGCTGATAACTGTGGGAAACCAAAACTGTATCACTACCTGCTTCAATTGTTTTGACTGCACCCTCAACTGTACCAAAAGTATTAACTATTGCCTTCATTTCCATGCAGTCTGTAATGATTAAACCTTCAAATTTAAGTTCATTTCTTAGTAAATCAGTCAAAACTGACTTTGAAAGCGTGGCCGGAATATCTTCTTCTTTTTCAATTGCTGGAAAATACACATGAGCTGTCATTATACTGTCTACTCCAGCCTGAATTGCTTTTTTAAAAGGATATAATTCTACCTGATCCAGTCTTGAGCGCGGATGCTTAATAATTGGCAGATCAAGATGAGAATCTGTATCTGTATCTCCATGTCCCGGAAAATGTTTGGCAGTAGCAATAACTCCCCCAGACTGCATGCCTTTAATATAGGCTGCACCCAACTCTGCCACCAGCTTTGGATCTCCCCCAAATGAACGGACTCCAATTACTGGATTATCAGGATTATTGTTAATATCAAGTACTGGAGCCAGGTTTACATTTATCCCTAAATTTTTAAGCTCTGAAGCAGTAGATTCAGCTACTTCTGTAGTTAAATCTTGATCATTAGCTGCTCCCAGAGCCATATTGCCTGGAAAATGAGTTGCACCAGCTAATCTGGTCACAGTTCCACCTTCCTGATCTGCAGAAATAAAAAGTGGAATTTTAGACCCTGAACTCAAAGCAATCTGCTGCAGTTGATTTGATAGTTCTGCAGTCTGCTCGGGACTTTCTATATTTCTGCTGAAATAAATTACTCCCCCCACATGATAATTTTCTATCATATCTCTGACTTGACCATTAACTGTTGGAGTTAAAAAACCGACCTGAAATAATTGTCCCACCTTTTCTTCTACAGACATATTTTTTAATTTGTATTCCATTAAATACTCGCCTCCTGATTTTATCAATTTATAAAAATTAAATTCCTGCGGATAACTAGCCGCTGTTGCTGAAAAGGAAAAAAATATAACAAAAAACAATACAGCAAAAATTATATATTTTTTCATTGATCATTCCTTTCCTCTAGCTGATTTTAAACTGCTCAACACTTTTGCGAGTATTTTTTAAGTAATCACTTATTTTACTAAAATCATTTTTTGCAAATGCAACAAACAAAATATCTACTGCAATTAACTGTACTATTCTAGAAGTAATTGCTCCAAGCCGTAAGTTCTTCTCACTTCCTGCAACCTGAAGTTTAATTTGAGCAGTTTCGTTTAAATTAATATAGCAATAGCTCCATCATCAGTTAAATTACAGGAAATACCAAAACTATCCTGAGCTAATAAAGAAAGTGATTTTTAAAATGCATTTTCATAAATTGTAATAATTTCTTCTAAATTAGCCTGTCTGGGGTTTGTACTTAATGTTGGATCATTTAAGGCATCCTCTGCCATTGATTTAAAATTCTCTTTTTTTCCACCAATTTCTCTTATTGTCTGAGGTAAATTAAGCTCGGAAATTAAAAGTTCTATTTCATTGATAACTGCTTCTGCAGCTTCTCTGGTAGTTAATCCTTCAGTTCTTGCACCAACAACATGAGCAAGCTCAGCTATCTCTTTTTTGCTTACCATTTTATTAAATCTTAAAACAGAAGGCAGCATAATAGCATTTGCAACACCATGTGGAATCTTATAGGTTGTACCCAGCTGATGTGCTGTAGCATGACAGGCTCCCAGCCCTACGTTAGAAAAAGCCATTCCTGCCATTAAGGAAGCTATACACATTCTATGTCTGGCTTCAATATCATTACCATTCCCAACAGCCTGGGCCAGATTTTCCATCACATATTTGATAGAATGGTCTGCTAAAGCTCTAGAAATTGTCATCGAATCTTTTGATAAATATGCTTCTAAAACATGTACTAAAACATCAATTCCAGTAGCTGCAGTAATTGAAGCTGGTAAACCTACGGTTAGTTTTGCATCAATGACTGCTATTTGGGGAACAAGATATTTGCTGCTGATTACCATTTTTTTATTTTTAGAACTATCTGTAACAACAGTTGAAGCAGAAACTTCACTGCCTGTACCTGCAGTTGTTGTAATAGCAATTAATGGCAGCCCTTTGTTTTTAATTTTATTGGATCCTTCATATTGAGAAATTGGTAAAGGATTATTGATCATAAAAGAAATAGCCTTGGCAGCATCTAAAGAACTTCCACCACCTAAACCAATAATAAAATTAACATTATTTTCTTCTGCAAATTTAACTCCATTCTTAATTATTTTATCATCTGGATCAGACTGCACCTGATCAAAAATTTTAATTTCTATGTCCTCTTTCTCTAATGATCTTATAATAGAATTATGTAAATGTAAATCAATAATACCTCTGTCAGTAACTAAAAGAGCTGTCTTTCCTAATTCTGCTGCCTCTTTACCCACCTTTCTGGCACATCCAGGTCCAACTAGAACTTCTTCGGGCATTATAAATCTGTAAAAATGTCCAAGCCCAACCTCATCTAATACCTGATCATATACCATCTCTTTCAATTTATTAATCTCATTATTATTCTGCATAAAATCTCTCCTTATATCCATTCTGGATTGTTATAATAAAAAGAATATAAAATTTTATAAACACCACCAGCCAATATAAGCTGATGGTGTTTTTTTAGAATCTTAATTTAACTTAATTCTTATTTTTAATATACATCTTTCCATTCATCGATATTGCTCTTATCAAATTTGAAAGGTTCACCTAACATAATTTCGGTTCCCTCTCCACTTAATGTTTCAACTACTTTTCTTTCTCCAAGGCGACCGGCTTCAAATGTTTCTCCAACTTCACCTGTAATCACTTCATTATCCAGAGCAACTGCAGTTTCTCCACCCAAATAACCTAAATCAATTGGATTCCAGAGATACATCCACTCACAGACACCTGACTTAATATACTCAGCCATTTCACTGGGAAGTCCCAGTCCGGTAAGAGCGATTTCATCTCCTAAATTTCTAGTTGATAAAACTCTAGCTGCAGCTGCAATACCTACTGTAGTAGGAGCAATTATTCCCTTTAAATCAGGATATGTCTGAAGTAGTGCTTCAGTTTCAGCTACACTTTTATCTCTTAAATCATCACCATAGGCTACTCTAACTAATTCAATATCTTCATACTTAGGCTTTTTCAACTCATCTTTCATATATTCTATCCAGAGATTCTGATTTGTGGCCTGTGAAGTAGCACTTAAAATTGCAATCTGGCCTTCTCCACCGATCATTTCGGAGATTGCCTGGATTTGGACTCGTCCAATTAGTTCTGGATCAGCCTGATTAACATGTACCATTCTACTTTGAGGATTGACAGCAGAATCTAAAGATAACACTTTAATACCTCTGTTCATAGCTCTCTGTAAAGCTGGCTGTAATGCATCACGATCATTAGCAGCAATGGCAATTACATTAACTCTTTGAGTAATTAACTGCTCAATAATTGCAATCTGAGCAGATACAGTCGGCTCAGCTGGAGCTCTATAAATAACTTCTCCGCCCTGGGCCTCTACTGCCTCAGCAAAACCTTCCCGAACTCTTTCCATAAATGGATTTCCTGCACTTTTAACTACCAGTGCATAAGTACCATCTGCCTGTGCTGCAGCAAAACCAACAACTGAGAACATCATGATTAACACAAAAACCCCAACAAGTAACTTTTTCATAAATAATTCCTCCTTTTATATTGTGATAATTAAATTATATGAAGCTCATCCTAAATGATTACTCCATATAAACTTTGAATACAAAAATAATTGACTTTGTTATTTAGAAGAATCTGAGTGCAGCTTTAAATTAGAAATCATAACAGAAAAGATCAGTAGAGCACCAATTATGATTAATATTACCTGGGATAAAACATTTACCAGACCAAGTCCATAGCGCAAGTAACCTATGATAAAAATTGACAGTAAAACACCAGCCATCCTTCCTTTTCCTCCCGAAGTACTGACTCCTCCCAGCACCACCATTGCTATAATATCCAGCTCATAGCCAGATGCAATATTTGGTCGTGTACTGCCCATGCGGGAAGTTAAAAAGATAGCCGCTATTGCTGCCATTAATCCATTTAAAGTAAATACAATAATTTTAGTTTTATCTACTTTTATTCCCGAAAAAAGGCTTGCTGTATCATTATTACCAATAGCATATACTTTTCGGCCGAAAGTTGTTTTATGCAGCAGCAGATAAAAAATAACTGCAGCAATCACAAAAACAACTAAAATAAAGGGAATTGTATTCTGAATATACCCCCAGCCAAAATAATTAAACCACATGGGAAAATCTCCGGCTGACTGATTTTCTAATATCACATAGGCAATTCCCCTGTATAATATCATTGTCGATAGAGTTACTATTACAGATGAGAGTTCTTTAAATTTAACAATTAAGATACCATTTAATAATCCTGCAATAATACCAACTAAAAGACAAACAATTATTGCCAGAGGCATAGCCAGACCAGCATTATATAATACCGCCATTACCACTGAGGATAGAGCCACTGTAGAACCTACTGAAATGTCAATATCTCCAAAAATAATTACAAAAGCCATTGGTAAGGCTATAAAAGCTTTATCTAAAAAAGACATTGTTGCATCTAAGAGGGTATATGGATTCAAATAATAGGGTGAAAGCTGAGAATTCATTATATTAATTATAATAAATATCACTACCAGCAGCCATTCCCATTGAAAAAAGAAATCCATTAAATCAAATTCCTTTTCTGCTTGAATTTGATGTCCTGTATTTTGATTTGTATTCATTGTCTAATCCTCCTGCCTGATTAAATTCTTTTTACTTGTTTTTCTCTTAATTAAAGCACTAACTATTACTGCCAGTAAAATTACTGCACCCTGAATTGCATTCTGCCAGAAAGGAGATACATTAAGCATCGGTAAGGCATTTTGCAGCATACCATACAATAACACCCCAGAAAGAAGGCCCGAAACTTTACCCTGACCACCAGCAATACTAATTCCTCCAATAACACAGGCTGCAATAACATTAAGTTCATAACCAGCTGCGGTATTACTCTGGGCTGACGCAAATTTAGAAACCCATAAGACTCCTGCTAAACCGGACAGGCTTCCCATAATTGAATACACCATAATTGTAATTTTTTCTACGTTTATTCCACTTATCCTGGCAGATTCAGGACTGCTTCCTATTGCATAAACTTTGCGTCCGGTGCGGGTATGATTTATAAAGTAATAAAATACTATATAAATTATTATAGCCAGTACTACAAGGTTATTTAGTCCCAACAAATTACCAGTAGAAATTGATTTAAAACTATCAGGCATCTGGTGAGCACTTACCCATCTACCTCCACTAATGAGAAAAGTAATCCCTCGAAAAATATTCATCATCCCCAGCGTAGCGATTATAGGTAAAATTGAAGCTTTAGCAACTAATAAACCTATTAAAGTCCCTTCAATTAAACCGATAGTGATCCCAATTAAAATAATTAATACAGGATGTAAAGTTGGATAGGCCCTCACTATCATAGCTGAGATCATACCCGATAAAGCAAGGTTGGCACCAATTGAAAGATCTATTCCACGGGTTATAATAACCATCATCATCCCAACTGCTAAAATACTTAAGATTGCTGTATTGGTAGTTAGGTTGGTTAAATTGCTCAGAGAAAGAAACCTGCTGTTTCTCAGTTGAACAAATACTGCCAATACAATTATAAAAGCCAGCAGAGAAAATTCTCTAATTTGTTGAATTCTTTCTGAATTTAATCTATTTTTAGATTTACTTTCAGCCATTACTATTTCACCTCTAAATAAATATTTTTATAAACTACTTACTAGATATTCTCTTCTTTCATTGCTGCTTCCAGTATTTTTTCCTGATCAGCTTCTTCAGCTGTTAATTCTGCAGTAACTTTACCGGTTCTCATTACTAAAATACGATCACCCATCCCGATTACTTCAGGCATTTCAGAGGAGACCATAATAATTGCGTAATTCTGAGCAGCAAGCTCATTCATTATTTTAAAAATTGCCGCTTTTGCCCCCACATCTACTCCCTTAGTTGGTTCATCTAAAATAATTACTTTTAAATCAGAAGTTAATAATTTGGCTACAACAAGTTTTTGTTGATTGCCACCTGAAAGTTCTTTAGCCAGGTTAAAAATAGAACGTGCTTTAACATTGACTTTTTCAGCCAGATTCTTAGCCATTTTTTTCTCAGTCTTTCTATTAATCCAACCATTTTTTGATATTTTATCTAAAGCAGATAAAGAAATGTTTTTATCAAGTTCCCAGTCTAAAATTAACCCCTCTTCCTGTCTATCTTCAGGTAAATAACCAATTCCTAAATCCATCGCATCATTTACTTCTTTTATTTCTACGGGCTGACCTTCAAAATATATCTGCCCACTGTCATAATTAGTAATTCCAAACAATGCTTCACATAATTCTGTTCTACCTGCCCCTACTAGTCCTGTAATGGCTAATATTTCTCCCTGCTTAACAGAAAAAGAAATATCCTTAAAAAATCCTTTGCGGCTTAAATTTTCAACCCTCATTACTTCTTTACCAATTTTCGCCTCTTTTTCAGGAAACATCTGAGAGATATCTCTTCCCACCATAGCTTTTATTAAATCTTTATTTGAAACTTGATTAACCTTCCAGGTTCCTATGTAATTGGCATCTCTGAGCACTGTAACTCGATCTCCAAGTCGGTACATGTCTTCAAAACGGTGAGAAATGAAAATAATTGATGTTCCAATTTTTTGCAAATTTTTAGTTATTCTGTAAAGATCTTCACTTTCAGTTTTGGTTAAAGAAGCTGTCGGCTCATCCATAATAATAATTTCTGCATTTGTAGAAACTGCTTTAGCTATCTCTACAATCTGCTGACGGGCAACACTTAAAGTATTCATCTTTCTTCTGGGATCAAAATCAGCTCCCAGCTCATTAAGATGTTTTTTTGCAGATTTATGCATATCATCCCATAAGATTCTTTTGGTCTTAGAATCTATCTTTTCATTACCCATAAATATATTTTCTGTCACACTTAAATGTGGATAACTCGTAGCATGCTGATAAATTGCTGCAATTCCCAGATCTTTAGCTATATTGGGATTGCTAATTTCAACCTTTTCTCCATTGAGGAATATTTCTCCCCCATTTGGCTGATGTACTCCTGTAATCACTTTAATAAAAGTAGATTTTCCAGCTCCATTTTCCCCCATTAAAGCATGGATTTCTCCTGATTTCAACTGAAAACTAACTTCATTTAGTGCAGTAACTCCAGGAAATTTTTTAGTGATATTTTTTAATTCAAGAATATATTTGTCGGACATTGTTACCTCTCCTTTTTCTGAAGAATATACTCCAGTAATAAATAGCTTGACTAATATTTCATCAATTAGCTGAACTTAAATAATTATAGTTTGAGCTCTATCTTTTATAAAACATTAGTTCCATGGATTCTTTAACTGGTACCAAATTCCCAGCTTCATCTTCCTCACTGACCAGCAAATCTTCCATATGAAGATTCCATTTTGCTACTATTTCACTCTCTGATTGAACTCTATCTGCTTTTTCTACATTTTCACATTCATAATAAGCAAATAATTCTCTGCCAGAATTCCAGATAGAATAGTTTTTGATCCCAGCTTTATCGAGCAGCTCCAGCATTTCAGGCCAGATTTCATCATGCCGTTTTTTATATTCTTCAACTGCTGCATCATCTTTAAGAAATAATTTAAACCCAACTCTCTGCATTAAAATCTCCTCCTTCAGACTTGTAACTTTTGCTCTACTAATAACAAATATTATAAAAATAATTTTAAATTCATTTTTTATTAATATTCAGAAATCTATAATTTTAAGTGCAGGCTTCATAATTCTTCAATTAAGAAGCCTGTTTGTATTTTAAAAAACTTATTGAATTAATTTCTTCCACTTAAAACTTCTTCTTCATACTTCCAGATTTCATCCAGAAAGTCATTACTTACAGGAATATCATTTTTATAACAGTAATAATTCCAGACAGCCTGCCAGGGGTAAGTTTTAAACTCTTCAGTTAAAGCTAATCTGCTTGTATAATCACCATCAAGTTCCATTTCTTTTAATTTTTCGGTTGGTTCAAGTATTGCTTTTAATAAAGCCTTAAGCATATTTCTGGTTCCAATCACCCAGGCTGCAACTCTATTAATACTGGCATCAAAGAAATCTAGACCAATATGAATCCTATCTTCAAAGCCTGGACGAATAATTTCTTCTGCAATTGCCTGCAGTTCATCATCCAGAATAATAACATGATCACTATCCCATCTTACAGGACGACTGACATGTAATAAGATCTCATCTAAAAAGGGCATTACAGCAGAAATTTTATTAGAAACCACTTCTGTAGGATGATAGTGACCTGCATCCATACAGAGTAAAGCGTCATTCTGCATCGCATAGCCCATATAAAATTCATGTGAACCGGCTACATAACTTTCCGAACCAATTCCAAATAATTTACTCTCTACAGCATCTAAATTATATTTAGGATCAATTTTTTCAGCTGTTATTTCATCCAGCGCTTCTTTTAAACGCTTGCGGGGACCAAATCTATCTATTGGAATATCCTTATAACCATCTGGAATCCAGATATTGGTTACAGCTGGCTGTCCTAATTCTTTACCAAAATATTCTCCAATTTTACGAGAACGCTTACAGTGTTCAATCCAGAAATCTCTAATTTCTTTATCTGGATGAGTTAGAGTAAAACCATCATCTGCTTTTGCGTGAGAAAATAGTGTCGGATTAAAATCAAGCCCTATTTCCTGTTTTTTAGCCCAATCTACCCAATTTTTAAAATGTTTTGGTTCAATCTGATCTCTATCAACAAATTCACCTTCATTATCCAGATAAATAGCATGTAAATTAAGTTTATGCTGACCGGGAATTAAAGAAAACGCTTTGTCTAAATCACTGCGCAGTTCTTCCGGGGTTCTGGCTCGACCAGGATAATTTCCTGTTGCCTGAATTCCACCGGTCAATTCTCCTTCTGGATCTTCAAAACCCTTAACATCATCTCCCTGCCAGCAGTGCATAGAAATAGATATCTGTGCCAGTCTCTCCATTGCTTCTTCTACATCTACTCCCCACTGAGCATAAAGGTCTCTGGCCATTTTATAGGCATCTTTAACATATTTTTCATCAAACATTTAACATCACCTCTAAATTAAATTATTTTTTCAAAAATTTTAGCTGCAGTTCAATTTATTCTGGTAAGTATTCCTTTAATTCTACAGAATTACGGACAATTTCTCTGCCCTGTCTTAGATTTTCTATTTCTCCTAAAGCTATCAGTTGAGTTAAAATATTGCCAATTGCTGTTGCTTCAATTGGGCCGGTTACAACTCTTTTTTTGCTTATATTGGCAGTATACTGACATAAAATTTCCGCCTGAATACCTCCCCCAACCATATGCAGTGTTTCAATTTTTCGATCAGTTAAACTTTCTAACTTTTCTATTACTTCTTTATAATTAACAGCCAGACTTTCATAGATTCCTCTAGCCATTTCTCCTGGTTCTTCTGGCATTTCTTGACCAGTTTCTCGGCAGTAATTTTTAATTGCTTCTGGCATATTATCTGGATTAACAAAACTATGATGATCTGGATCAAGAGAATACTTAAATGGCTCAGCTGCTTCAGCTGCTTTAGTAATATCAGAATAAGATAGATTTAAACCATCTCTATTCCAGATTCTTTTGCACTCCTGGATTAACCATAAACCTGTTATATTTTTCAAAAATCTAACTGTCTTCTCAACTCCAAGCTCATTAGTAAAGTTTTCTTTGAGGCTCTGCTCGTTAATTACTGGTTGTTCCAGCTCCGTTCCCAGCAGAGACCAGGTTCCACTGGATAAATAAGCACTATTTTTATCCTGCAGAGGAGCTGCAGCAACTGCAGAGGCAGTATCATGACTGCCTACTGCTATAACTGGTAATTCACCCTCAATTCCACATTCTTTTTTAACTTTTTCTAAGATATCTCCAATTTTTTCTGCAGGATGAATTATTTCCTGCATTATTGATCCGGGAAAATCAAGATTATCATAGATTTTGTCTGACCAATTATTTGTATTCGGATTAAAAAGTTGTGAAGTAGAAGCTATTGTATATTCATTATATTTTTTACCAGTTAAAAAATAATTTAATAAATCAGGGGTAAATAATAAATCAGCTGCATTATCTAATATCCAGGAACGATTTTTCAACTCGGCATATAACTGAAAAATAGTATTTAGTTCCATAAATTGGATCCCAGTCTCCTGATAAATTTCTTCGCGAGATAATTTCGTAAAAACTTCTTCCATAATCCCCTCAGTTCGATCATCTCGATAGTGAAATGGTACTGACATTAAGGTTCCATTTTTATCTAATAGACCATAGTCAACTCCCCAGGTATCAATCCCCACTGAATCAAGATTATTAGAAGTTTTCTTGACTGCCTTTTTAATACCCTTTTTTATTTCATTAAATTGTTTTAGAGTATCCCAGTGAAAATCATTATTTAAATATGTTCCGCCATTAGAGAATTTATGCAAAACTTCTAGATCTAACTTTTTACCATCAAAACTACCTAATACTGCTCTGCCGCTGGATGCACCTAAATCACAGGCCAGTACTTTTTTACTAACAGTCATTATCACACCACCTTATTGTAACTTTCTCTTGCAATTACTACTTCTTCATCTGTATTAACTACTACAATTTTAACTCTGGAGTCAGCTGCAGATATAATACCCTCACCCTCAAGATTTTGATTAAGCTTTTTATCTAATTTAATATTTAAGTGTTCTAAATCACTACATATTTTTTCTCTCAATAAAACAGAATTTTCACCAACACCACCGGCAAAGACTACTGCATCAAGTCCGCCCATTACAGCTGTATAAGCTCCTAAATATTTTTGGGCTCTGTGGACAGCAGTATTGATAGCTAATTCTGCCATTTCATTACCCTGCTGATAGGCTTCCACTATTTTTCTGAAGTCATTGCTAATTCCAGAAATCCCCTTCCAGCCGCTTTCTGAGTTTAAAATTCTATCCATCTCATCTATTGAGATATTTTCCTTGCGCATCAAATAAAGGACTGCTGCTGGATCAATATCTCCTGAGCGGGTTGACTGGACAAGACCTTCCAGAGGAGTAAAACCTGTGCTCACCTCAAATGATTTACCATTTTTAAAAGCATTGGCCGTACAGCCGCTTCCCAGCATTAAAGAAAATAATTTTAGTTCATTTTTGTCTCTTTCCAGAATTTCAGCTGCTCTGTCAGTCATATAATTAAAGGTGATTCCATGAAAACCATATCTGCGCACAGCGTGTTTTTCATAATATTTATATGGTATGGCATAAGTGCGGACATAATCTGGTATTTCTGCATGAAAAGCGTTATCAAAAACAGCAACCATTGGTGTTCCCGGCAAAATTTCTTTAAATATTTCAATACCTTTTAAATTAGGCGGATTATGTAATGGTGCCAGATCAAAACTATCTCTAATAGTATCGATGACCTCCTGATCAATCATTACAGAACCAGTAAAATTTTCACCTGCATGAACTACTCGGTGTCCCACTACATCAATTTCTTCATAATCATTCAAAATCTCAATTTCAGGTTTTATTAAAGTTTCTAAAATTAAATTTATTGCTTCCCCATGATTTTTAATTTCCTGTATTTCTTTAAGTTTATTATTATTATAATTTAAATGAAAAATAGCATCAGAACTTCCTAATTTCTCTACCTTCCCAGAAGCAATTTCTTCTTCTGCTGGCATTTCTAAAATCTTAAACTTTACTGAGGAACCGCCGCTATTTAAAACAAAGATTTTCATACTAAAATCACTCCTATAATAATTTATCCTGTAAATCTTTATGTAAAGACGGGATAAATGTCTTTTTAACCAGCATTCCTTTATCAGCCACATTTTTGGCAGCTGCTTCTAGTGACATTTCTACAGAAGCTACATCTCCTGCAAATGTTAATACTGCTTTCCCGCCCATGCCCATCGCTGTTCTAATTTCTAAAAGTTTAATTTGAGCAGTTTTTGCCGCCAGATCTGCCGCAACAATGGCTGAAGCAGCAGAAAAAGTTTCTATTACTCCCAGTGCTTTAACTTCCCCAATTTTAGTTGCTCCTGTTAAAGCTGGAATTACGTCCGGATGTACATTGGCAAGAATAAAGCTGTCTACAAAAAATTCTTTGCTCTGCTCTCTGGCTGTTTCCACAGCACTTTTTACTGAAGCAGCATCACCATCAAACATTGCCACATATTTACCAGGACATACCGGTTGAGCCTGAATTAATTTTATCTGAGAAGATTTAACAGCTAAATCTGCTATTTCTATTCCGGCAGCAATACTATTGAATTCAAGTAATCCTAGAGCTCTTTTCATATTTTCACCTCTCAATAACTATACTTTCTCCGAGTAGTTTAATCGTTCCATCAATTGCTGCATGTAAATTAGCACCTAACGAATCAGTTTTAATTTTCGCTATTAAATCTCCGGCAATTACAGAATCTCCCAATTGAACTACTGATTCAGCTGGAGCCCCTATATGCTGCTGTAATGGAAGCTCTATTTTGTCAACATTAATCTCTTTCTCAGAAAATGGTAAATGACTTTTATACTCTCTAATCCCCAATCTGGAAACTAATCTTTCTACAGGAATTTTACGGATTTCATACATTGAATGTACTGCCTCCACTTCCTGATTATTCTCTCTTTTATAGCCATTTTTAGCAAGCTGTTTTTTTACCTCAATAATAATTCTTCTTGGATGTAATCCCATAGGACAACCCCAGGTATCACAGGCACCACATTCACAGCAGAGATCAGCCTGAGTAAAAATGTCTTGATCAGTATCTATTCCATAAGCTACACCTCTCATTACCATATGGGGTTCTAGAGAATGTCCAAGTAAATTGCGGGGACAGACATCAGTACAGGCTCGACACTGACAACATACTGCTATTGAGCGTCTAATATCATTTTCAATTGGTACACTTCGATCAATAATAAGTTTATGATCTGCTGGCAAAACCAATATCCCTTTGGTTGTTTTTGTTACAGAATCATCTTCACTGACAAGTTTTCCCATCATGGGGCCCCCATCAATTAATTTATAGTCACTAACTTTAGCTCCCCCTGCTAATTCGATTATTTTTTTAAGGGGAGTACCAAGAGGTACTTTTAATGTCTGCGGATTATTAACTTCTCCGTTAACAGTTAGATATTTTTGAGTTAAACTAATACTATTTAATGCTTGATAAACATTTAAAAGTGTTTCAATGTTAATTACAACAGTATTGACCATCAGGGGAATACCACCCTCAGGAATAATTTTACCTGTTACCTCATAAACAATTTGCTGTTCATCACCTGCGGGATAAAAATTTCCCATCTCAAAAATTTCAATCTGATCATAATCCTCAATAATTTTTTTTATACTGGTAATTGCTTCTTTATATTTAGATTTTAAGGCAATCACAGCTCTCTCTGCAGAAAGTAATTTTCTGGATTCTTCTAGAGCTATAATAAATTCTTTGCTTTTATGTTTCATCAGCTGCTGATCAACCTCTAACATAGGCTCACATTCAGCACCATTGGCAATGATAGTATCTACTTCTGCATCCAATTTAACATGAGTCGGAAAACCGGCACCACCTGCTCCAACAACGCCTGCTTTTCTTATTAAGTCAATCATTTTTGCTGCTGCCATTTGCTCACCTCCAATGATACTTTATAGATTTAATATGAAAATTGAATACCTCCACAGATAGATGTTCTGATTTCTCTGGTATAATTTTCGGGAGTACAGATACCTTCAAAAGTAGGTTCGGCAATTGAATGAGTATAATTGCTGTCTCCTTCTACATCTAAACCAGCATAAGATGGACCATTAATTACTGAAATAGTGACTTCCATTTTTCTAGAAAATTCAGCAATTCGGTCTAAATTATTTGAATGAAACATAGCTGTATGGCCAAAATGCTGTTCAGCTTTCAGAGATTTATCAAGTCCTTCAGCATAATTATTGACCCTCACTAATGGTAATACTGGCAGCATCTGTTCAATCATTACTAATGGATGATCAAAACTAACATCCATAACCGCTCCTCTAATTTCTCCTGTAACATTTATTCCCGCGTCATTTAAAATCAATTCTGCATCTTTACCTACATAATCTGGATTTGCATGTTCTTTATCCTTTACAACAAGATCTGTAACTTTATTTATTTCTTCACCTTTTAAAATATAAAAGTTATTTTTTTCTAATTCCTTTAATAGCTGATCAGCGATTGAATTAACAGCAAATATTTCTTTTTCAGCAATACATAAAATATTATTATCAAAAACTGCTCCATTAACAATATCTTCAGCTGCTTTTGCAATATTAGCTGTTTCATCAACTAAAGCAGGAGGATTTCCCGGTCCAGCTGCAATAGCTTTTTTGCCGCTTGTAAGTGCCATCTCAACTACATCAGGCCCACCAGCAGCCATTATCATATCTGTCTTTGGATGTTTAATTACAGTTTCAACTATTTCTAGACTTACTCTATCTAGTGCAACAACAAGATTTTTAGGTCCACCAGCTTCTTCAATAGCATCATTAATCAATCTTATAATTTCTCTGGTAACCTCCTGCGCCCTGGGATGCGGACAAATAAAAGTAGAGTTCCCAGCAGCCAGCATACAAATTACATGATTAACAATTTGTGCAATCGGATGTGTTGTTGGTGCAATTAAAATAACAAAACCAACTGGAACCTTTTCAATTAGTGTTACACCTTGATCACCATCAAGAACTTCAGTCTTTATATCTTCAAGCCCGGGAGTTAAGGTAGCAGAATTAATAATTTTATCTTTTTTATCCTGCCAGCGGCCGAGACCTGTTATATCCACAGCCATTCTCCCAAGTCTCTCAGCATTATCCACACTAATATTTCTTACAGCTTCAATTAATTCTCTTCTTTTTTCTTTACTTACTACTTTATATTCTTTCTGAGCCTTTACAGCTGCAGAAACTGCAGATTCTAATTCAGAAAAAATTCCTCTTTTCCCGTCTTTAGGAATATTTTTATCAGTCTTACTGCTCAAAGATTCTTTTTCCATATTTTCTAAGACACTTTTAACAATTGAAGCAATTTTGTTCTCATCAACTGCCATCTACAATCACTCCCTAATATCCATATTATCTACTATACCTACAATAGCTGCATCAACAGCAACATCATCTTTGTCGACTGCTTTTCTAGCTGAACTTCCTGTAACAACCAGAACTTTCTCCCCAATTCCAGCTCCCATTAAATCAACTGCTACAATTAGTTTAGATTCTGATTTATCTTTATATGGTTTTAAAATCATAAACTTTGATCCAATTAAATTTTCATTTTTTCTTGTTGCGGTTAAATTTCCAACTACTTCCATTATTCGCATTTAGTTTCACTCCTTAATGATTCGGGCTTTTAAGCCGCACTGAACATCTGCAGCATTGGCATCATCTGTATCTAAATGCATTTGTAGGACCCAGCCTTCTTTGACTCTAACCTGTACATTTCTCAAAACAACACTTTTTGTCCCTGGGATTTCAACACTTACTATTTCATCATTTTTAACATCCATTTTGTCTGCTTCAGCTGGAGGTAGATGTATATGTCTATTTGCTCTAATTACACCTTCATCTAAAGTAATTGCTCCTTCAGGTCCAATAAGTGTTAAAGATTCAGAACCTTTAATAATACCAGATCTTCGTACAGGTGGCTTAATACCTAAAGTAATAGCATCTGTTTGAGAAACTTCTACTTGAGTATGATCTCTAACAGGTCCTAAAATTCTGACATTTTCTATGCTTTTCAAACGAGGGCCAACCAGAGTTACTACCTCATTTGAGGCAAATTCTCCAGGCTGAGCAAGGTCCTTTTTTTTGCTTAATTTATAACCAGACCCATACAATTTTTCTAAATCAGCCTGTGTAATATGGAGATGCCTGACAGAAATACCAATAGGAATATTATATTTATTTGAATCATAATCCTGTCTCGAATCAGTTTTTGTATTTAAAGAATCCAAAACTTGGTTTGTTACCATCTTAACTAATTTGTTTTTATCCACTTTTTACCCTCCCGTTGAAAAATTTATTTAGCTTTAGGAAGTATATCTTCAATACCAGAATCAGGTCTGGCTATAACATCAGAATCTATTAATTCTCCGACTCTATTTACAGCATCAACACCAGCATCAACAGCAGCTTTGACAGCTCCTACATCTCCTCGAACAATAACTGTAACATAACCTGATCCTATCTGTTCATAACCCACTAATTCTACATTAGCTGCTTTTACCATAGTGTCAGCAGCTTCTACAGCTCCAACAAAACCTTTAGTTTCTATCATACCAAGTGATAAACCGGCCATTTATATACCTCCTTAATTAGACTCATTCTTTTGATTCAAAAAAACTCTTTCAGTATCTGCATGTGGTCTGGGGATAACGTGTACAGATTTAATAGTTGTTAATTTACCTGCTGCCTGCTCACCAGCTTCTACAGCAGCCCGCACTGCACCAATTTCTCCCTGTACCATTACAGTAATCAAACCTGAACCTGAATAAATATATTCTCCCACCAGGCTTACATTAGCAGATTTCAACATTTGATCTGCCGCTGCAACTGCGCCTGATAGTCCAATTGTTTCAATTAATCCAAGAGAATTACCCATTTTATCAATCTCCTTTCTGTATCTTAACTATTTTGACTTAGGTAGAATATTTTCTAGCTCATCATGTGGTCTAGGGATTACATGAACTGCAACCAGTTCTCCTAGCCTGGAAACAGCCTCTCCACCAACCTCAGTTGCTGCCTTAACCGCTCCAACATCACCTCTAATCATTACACAGACAAGCCCGGAACCAATTTTTTCAGTTCCAACCAATTCGATATTTGCTGCCTTAATCATTGCGTCAGCAGCCTCAGTTGCTGCAGTCAAACCTCTACATTCTACTAAACCTAATGCTTGTTTACTCATTCTCTTTACCTCCTGTTTTTCTTTTTGATTTGATAAATTTTTGTTTGAAATTTTATCTTTTTTTCCGTTTTCATTATTTTCTGTTTTTTTAATTTCTTTTAAATTCTCAGCTTTACCGTTTTCTTTTACATCAGAAGAATGTTTTTTAAGCTCAGATTTTCTTGCTCGGCTTTTATTATTTGACATTACTGTAATCCACCACACTAGCTAAAGAAGAATCTGGTCGAGCAATTACATTTGAGGCAATTACTTCAGTATAATTTGCAGCTTTTTCTGCACCTGCCTCAACTGCTGCTTTTACAGCATCGACACTACCTCTCAGTTTAACAAGAACTACAAGTCCGGGAGAACCTGCCTTACCTCTGGTTGTTTCTATTGCAGTCAGATCAACATCTGCTGTTTTTAATGCTGTATCAGCTGCAAGAATTGCTGGACTATAACCATAAACTTCTATAAAACCAACTGCTTCTCTTGCCATTAATTTTCACCTCTTATTTTAGATATTTGTTTAAACCGGGATGGGGCCTTGGAATAATCTCAGAACAGAAAACTTCAGCACGACCACTAATAGAATTTCTTCCAGCCTCCAAAGCTGCTCTCACTGATCCAACATCACCTTCAACTACAACAGTAACCAGGCCGCCCCCAAGATCTTTCCTGGTAGAAAGATGCTTGACGCCGGCGGCCTTGACCATTGCATCAACGACATGGACAGCTGTAACTAAACCTCTAACTTCAATTAACCCAACTGATTGATTGGCCATCATAAGACCTCCTTAATTAAATTATTATTCAAGTTCAGATATCACCTTTTTAGTAATTTCACTGACAAGTTCTCCTAATTCAGCTTCGGAAATCTCACCTGAGTCATTAGAATCATTTTCTGTCTGGCTTAAATCGACTTTACAGGTTGCAGGATGTTTGCCCTGAACACCTAATTTATCTCTAATTTCATAAAGTCGATCTACATTTTCCGGAGAAATTTCTTTAATTCCCCCTAATTGTCTTGCTGTTAAATTAATTTTAGCAGTTAATTCTATTGTTTCCATTTTAAAATAGGCATTTGTTACATCTGTGCCAACAGTTAGAGCCCCATGATTTTCCAACAATACCCCATCATAACAATCTAAATATTTACGTACATTTTCCGGGATCTCCATGGTAGAAGGAGTTCCATATTTGGCAATTGGCACTGTACCCAGACTTATAATCACCTCAGGCATTATCATATCATTTAAAGGTATTCCTGCTACAGCATAACCGGTAGCTGTTGGTGGATGAGCATGTACTACTGATTTAACATCATCTCTTTGCTTATAAACATCAATATGCATTTTTAACTCAGATGATGGCTTTAATTTTCCAGAAATCACATTACCATCCATATCTGTTTTAACAATCATATCTGGAGTCATAAAACCCTTACTTACTCCGGTAGGAGTTGCAAGAATTTCATTTTCGCCAATTCTAATAGATATGTTGCCGTCATTGGCAGCCACAAATCCATTTTGATAAATTCTTCTACCAATTTCGCAGATATCTTTTTTTAATTGAAATTCATTTTGCATTTTTAAGCCTCCATTTCTTTAATTGTTTTTATTTTTATATCAATTTACAAATTTATTATAACCTATTTTTTAGTTTATTTCAATCTTTTTTTGGTTTTTTATTTTTTTATTTGTGTTTATTTATTTTATGTGATCGAAATATATTGATTCATTTCAATAATTATGTTAAAATTAAAGCAACAAAATTTTATATTATAATAATGTAGAGATTGAGGTGCGGCCATTTATGGGAAATAATTATGGAATTCTTGAATGTAAAGGAAGAGCTGCAAGCTATTCCGGTCTTAATAAAATTTTAAAACATTCCAATGTAGAATTTGCAGCAGCCAGAAATAATCTGGGAGCTGGACTTTCTTCAATTATAATTAAAGGAAATAATGCTGAAATTGATTATGCACTTAACATTGGCAGAGAAGAAGCCGAAAAAACAAATCAGGTTTTAGGTGCCATTTCTATAAATAACTTAAGCAAAGAACTAGAAAATTTAATTTTAAATAAAAAAAGTGAAATCTCGAAAAAAAATAATAACTTAATTAATTCTCCTGTTGCATTAATTGAAGTTTTCACTTTTTCTGCAGCTATGAAAATTGCAGATCAGGTTTTGAAATCTACAAATGTAAAATTATTAGCTGTAGAAAAATCTAAAGGTGGGACTGGTACCCCTGGCTTAATTTTATGTCTTAAATTTACAGGCAGTAATGATGCTTTAATAGCTGCAAAAAAAATTGCGCTTAATACTGCAAAAGCTTTTTGTGAAATACCAGCTTCTACTGTTTTGAGTAATCCGAAATTAACAACTGCTTATTTAACTAAAGAAGGGATATAAATGAAAAATAATTATTTAGTAATCGAATGTAGGAGTTTTACCCCTCTGGTCTCTGCTGTAGATGAAATACTTAAAGGAACAAATCTCAAATTTATTACATATAAAAGATATGGTTCAGCTTATAATACTGCTGTATTTGCTGGTCAGCACAGTTCCTGTATTAATGGCGAGGAACTTGCTGTAAACACTATTAATCATATTTGTAATCAAATCCCCTCAAATAATATTATTAAGGCAGGTGTTTCTCGATTGATTGCTGCCAGTGTTATTACAAGTCCTGAAGAAGATATTATTAATTTATTTTTTAATACAAGTAATAGAATTGGGGTTTCTAAAAAAACGAGTTTTGAATCTAAGAATTATGATTCTCTGGCTTTTATTGATTCAAGAGGTTTAACTGCTCTAATTACCGCAGCAGATGAGCTGCTCGAAAATTATCCGGTAGAAATTGTGGACTGCAGAAAAATGGGTTCTGGTCGACTAACTTTAATTTTTGCTGGAAAAATTGATGTTTTAGAAGCTGCTTTAAAAGAGGCCAAAGATATAGTACGAGAATACGGCAAATATATTGGCAGTAGTTTATTATCAAATATAGATAATAATTTTCTTAAAAGCTTATAATAAAGATTTATAATATAAATAAGGAAGTGATTTTATGTTAGCTGAGGAAAGACGCCAAAAAATTATTGAAAAAATTAATATTGAAGGGACTGTTCATGTTTCTGATTTAAGTGAAGAATTAGATGTAACAGAAGAAACAATAAGACGTGACCTTGATGTTTTAGATCAAAAAAACCAGTTATCAAGAACTCATGGTGGAGCTGTTGCAGTTGAAAATAACAGCAAGGCAGAATTGAGTTTTAATGTCAGAGAAAATAGGCTCAAAAAATACAAAATGGAAATTGCCAAAAAAGCACTGAATTTGATTGAGGAAGGAGAAACTATATTTCTTGACGCAAGTACTACAGCAATGTATCTTGCTAGAGAATTAAGCTCATATAACAATTTAACTGTAATTACTAACTCAATAAAAATAATGTTAGAACTAATTGATGAAGATAATATCACAGTTATTTCGACAGGGGGAACCCTGAGAGCGAATTCTTTTTCTTTTGTAGGACCTTTAGCTAATGAAACTGTAAAAAAATATTTTGCTGATAAAATTTTTGCTTCCTGTAAGGGAATATCTATTCAACATGGAGCTACAGATTCGAATGAATTGGAGATTGAAGTTAAGGAAAATATGATCAAACAGGCTAAAGAAATCATAATAATTGCTGATCACTGTAAATTAAATAATGTTGGGCTGGCAAAATTTGTAGAATTCGATCAAATCAGCAAAATAATAACAGACAATGACGCCGATATTAGAGAAATTGATAAATTTGAAACAGCCGGAGTTAAAATTATATAAAAAAAAAAGGAACTAAGTTAACTTAGTTCCTTTTTCAGTTCTATTTTATGATAAATGATTTTTAATTATTTTCATTTCTTTTTTTAAATATTCATACCCGAATTTTAACTCATTATCTAATTGTTCAGCGGGAATATTTCCATTTCGTGCATCATATGGAGCTTTTCCTTTTGGAAGTGGTTCTAAAGAAATACTTCCAGGATAATTTATATCATATAATGCTCTAATAATTTCTCTCCAGGGCATAGTACCCATTCCTGGTGCCTGTCGAGTATTATCCGCTACATGTAAATGCTGCAGATAAGAACCTGCTCTTCTAATTGCATTGGAAATACCCTCACCTTCCTCTATCTGCATATGAAAGGTATCTCCCATTGTCTTTACAAAATCATTATTAATTTTTTTTACCATATTGACAGCATCTTCAATACTATTTATTAGTCCAACTTCATATCTATTTATAGGTTCAATTGTTAAAATAATTTCATTTCTTTCTGCATATTTTGCAGCTTTTTTTATAGATGAAATAGCATGATTGATATCTTCTTCTTTCGAACTAAAAAATTGTGGTTGCCCAACCAGACTTGGAACAATCAATACACTTCTTGCTCCAACTCCTGCAGCAAGATCAACGCATTTTTTTACATATTCAACTGCCTTTTCTCTTTCCTGTGCTTTATAATGAGATAATGCTCGTAAATCGTCTTCTTCTGGCCCGGGATGCATTCCACAGATAGATGGGACTCTTATATTATATTTATCTTTAAGCTTATTTATTTGATCAATATCATAGATAGATGGCTCTCCTACTAATTCAATACCATCAAAATCAATATCAGCTGCTCTTTTAAAAACACTTTCTAAATCCGTATTTCCAAAAATCCAATTATTAACGCTAATTGGTATGCTGTCCATTTTGACACCTCTTTCATAAGATTAACAAATTATAATAAGAGCCGGGGATCTCTTTCCCCGACTCATTTTTTAAATGTCTTTAGAAGTCAAACTGATCTACATTCTCTGCAGTAAAGTCTGTTGGAGGTCCCATAATTATTGTCTTGCCATCTTCTCAGACTTCTATTTTACCAACTTCAGGAACTTCCATGCCATCTGTTATTTCATTCCCTTTTAATGCTTCTAAAGCAACATATACTGTTAAATATCCTAATTTATCTGGTTCCCAAAGAGTTGCTACATCTAAAGCACCTGATTTTAAATAAGGTCTGGAATCATTTGGTAGAGATGTACCAACTACAGCTACTTCATCTGATAATCCTCTTTCTTCAACAGCCTGAGCAGCACCAATTGGTGCTGGAGTACTGATTCCAATTATTCCTTTCAAATTAGGATAAGCTCTCAATAAATTTAATGTTTTAGAATAAGCTTCCTGCTGTTTTTCATCTGTTGGAATTCTTTCAGTAACTAAGTTTAAATCTGGATACTTTTCTTCTGCATAGTCTAATCCGTAATCGATCCATGAATTTAAATTAGCAGCTGATAAACCACCAGTTAAAATTGCATAGTCTCCTTCATCTGTACCCATTTCTTCAACCAATAAATCTACTATATGCTCCCCATAAGCCTGATCATCAATCTGGTGAACTGAATAGTCAACTAATTTTTTATCTGCTGGAGTATCCCAATCTAATACCAGTATTCCTTCTTCTCTAGCCTTTTTAAGAACTGGACTTAAAGCTGCTGGATCATTAGGAGCTACTGCAATTGCATCTACACCTCTAGTAATATAATCTTCAATCATTTTAACCTGAGCAGCTGCATCTGCTTGAGTTGGACCGGCATATTCAACATTTACACCTAAATCCTCTCCTGCCTGTAGAGCACCTGTTTCTGAAGCGTTAAAATAAGGAATTCCTACTAATTTAGGCATAACCAAAATTGTATAGTCCTCCTGTGCCATAATAACTCCACTACCAACAGTCATTGCAATTAGTAAAGCCAATAATACAATAGTTAATTTCTTCATTGTTCCACTCCTTTTTTAATTTTTTTTAAAAAATATTCTAAAAAACAACTTCCTTACCTGATTACCACCTCCTTTATGTAAAAATTATTTATATAATTATTTGTGAGCTGGATTTAAAAATGAAGTAAATCCCTTTTTAAATTCTGCTCGATTAGATAAGAAATCAATTGTTAAGACAAGAATCAAAATTGCTCCCATAATAATGTCTATAAAAAATCTGTTCACTCCCAATACATTTAAACCGCTTGATATAATCTGCAGTATAAGTAAAGAAACAATTGTTCCGGTTACACTTCCTGTTCCCCCACTGATACTTGTTCCTCCAAGTACCGTAGCTGAAACACTCTGCAGTAGATATGATGAACCCAGATCAACTTTTGCAGTATTATATCTCGAAACCATAAGAATTGCAGCTAAGCCAGCCATTAATGAAGAATAAATATAAACCTGCATCAAAATCATTTTAACATTTATTCCAGAAAAGTTTGCAGCTTCAGGATTGCTTCCTACCATAAATACCCTTTTACCCCAGGGAGATCTCTCTAAAAGAAAATATGTAGCTACCGCTGCTATAATAAAAACTAAAATGGGTATAGGAAATCCCAAAATTGTCCCACTACCTATCCAAGAAAATTGTTCTGAAAAACCAGAGATAGTACCTCCTTTAGTAAATCTAAGACTGATACCTTCAAATAAAGTTCCTGTTCCTAATGTTACAAGTATTGGTGTAACTCCAATATAAGCAACAATTATTCCATTTAAGACCCCAGTTAAAAGAGAGACTAAAGAAGCAATTAAAATTGCTGCTAAAATGACAAGCCAGGCATTAAAATCAAAATTTACTAAAGCATAAGCAGCCATTATTCCAGATAGAGCTGAGGCAAAAGTGATAGATAAGTTTATTCCACCTGTTAAGATAACAATCATCATACCAAGAGTTATTAAACCAAATTCAGGTAATTGATAAGCCATTGTCTTCATATTCCTTAAAGTAAAAAATCTGTCCGGGGACGCTATAGACAATAGTATAAATAATACACTAAATATAATAAATAATTGTTTATTACTTTTCATTTTGACTTCCCCCTATTCTTCAATATCAATTTTAGCCATCGAACGTTCTTTTTGCTTGTTTCTTATGACATCATAACTAACAGCAATTAAAATAATTGAGCCTACAATAATCTGCTGCCAAAAAGTTGGAACCCAGGCTAAAATTAACCCATTATCTATTACCGCCAGTAATAAAACTCCTAGAATAGTACCGGGAACTGAACCTTCGCCTCCCATTATATTAGCTCCACCCAAGACCACAGCAGCGATTACATTTAATTCAAAACCATTAAAAGCATTAGGATCAACCTGTCTAAAAATAGATGTATGTATTACAGCAGCAATCCCAACCATCAAACCTAAATAAGCCCAGATATAAATTGTTAATTTTTCTTTTTTATACCCCACTCTATTGGCTACTTCTGGATTACCACCTAAAGCAAAAACTCCTCTACCAAAAAAAGTATACTTTAGTACAAAATAAGTTATTATTGCTGTTCCAATCCAAAAAAATATTTGAATAGGAATATTTAAAATTTCAATTTGTCCAAATTTAATAAAATACTGAGGAATATTAGTGATCCAGGAACCATTAGTGAGATAAAGAGTTAAACCATTATAAACACTCATCATACCTAAGGTAACTACAATTGCTGGAATTTTTAACTTTGCAACCAGTGTTCCATTAATTAAACCTAATATAATTCCACTCAATGAAGCTAATAAAAATACTGTTAATAGATTTCCTCCAAATCTCGCCATATAACTTCCAATAATAACAGTAACCATTGCAGTCATTGCTCCAACTGAAACATCTATACCACCTGTAATAATTACTAGCAGCATTCCAAAAGCAATAATCCCCATAATTGAATTACTTCTTAAGATATCTATTAGATTTGAAGGTGAAATAAAAACACTATTCTGCATTGTTATTATAACTGCCACTATAATTAATATTGTAAAAATACTGAATTCTTTTTGTTTAATAAACCGCTTCAGAAAAGTTTTCATTTATACATAACCTCCCTTTTTAGTTTTTTGTAGTAGTAATTGCTTTATTTAATATTTCTTCCTGAGTCATATTATCACCTTCAAAAACATGACTGATTCTTCCTCTTCTCATTACTAAAGTTCGATCGGCAATAGCCAATATTTCTGGTAATTCAGATGATACTACTATAATTCCTATACCATCTTCTGCTAGATCTCGTAAAAGTTTATGAATTTCACTTTTTGCACCGATATCTATTCCCTGAGTTGGTTCATCAACTATCAGTATTTTTGGAGAAAAAGCAAGCCATTTAGCAATTACCGCTTTTTGCTGATTACCACCTGAAAATTGATCGATATTCATCTCTGGATAAGGAGGTTTAATATTTAGTTTATCAATCCATTCATTAACAATTGATTTTTTTTGGCTGTTATCAATTAATCCGAATTTATTTTTTAATTTGTCAATTATTGTAACTGTTATGTTATCTGCTAAAGTTTTTCCTAATACTAATCCTTGTTCTTGTCTATTTTCTGGGACATAAGAAATCCCCGCTTCCATAGCTTTAGCAGTTGAACTAAGATCTAATTTTTTACCTTCCAGATAAACTTCTCCTTCATCAGGAATATTGTTACCAAAAATAGCCTGTACTACTTCTGTCCTTCCAGCACCGACTAAACCCGTAACACCCAATATTTCTCCTTTATTTAAAGTAAAAGAAATATCTTTAAAATTATTTTTTTTACTTAAATTATTAACCTCCAACATAGGTTCATCAGATTTTCTTTTAGGGTATTTACTATAAATAACCTTTCTACCAACCATGTAAGAAATTAATTCATCTTCAGTAATATCATCCCTATTATATGTACCTATATATTTGCCATCTCGCAAAACTGAAATTCGGTCTGCAACTTCAAATATTTCATCTAATTTATGACTTACAAATAAAACAGATATTTCCTGCTTTTTTAATTTGTCTATGATTTTAAAAAGTGCTGAAATTTCTTCCTTAGCTAAAGAAGCTGTTGGCTCATCTAAAATTAATAATTTAGCATCATTTACAACAGCTCTAGCTATAGCAATCATCTGTCGATTACCGATAGATAAATATCCTAATTTTTGATTTACTTCAATGTTAACATCTAAAGTTTTTATTGCTTCTTCAGCAATCTTTCGAAACTCAGTCCAATTAATTAATTTTTCTCCTGCCTCAATTTTTTTACTTATAGCAATATTTTCTGCAACTGATAAATTGGGAAAAAGACTTAAATCCTGAAAAGTTACAGAAATACCAGCCTTTAAAGCTTCTAAGGGATGATTAAATTCGACATTTTTATAATCAATAAAAATTTTACCTTTATTTGCTTTGTAAACACCTGCTAAAACTTTTATTAATGTAGATTTACCTGCCCCATTTTCTCCAACTAATGCGTGAACTTCACCTTTTCGAATACTCAGATTAACATCATCTAGAGCAACTACACCTGGAAATTCCTTTCTTAAACCTTCAATTTTTACTATCTCATGCAAATCTATCATCTCCTTTCTATTAGAGCAAACTATATTATTAGAATATTTATAATTTATAGTATATCAATTATATAACAAAGAAAATAATATATCAATATTTTGTTTTATTTATTTTTTATTGTTAAATTGTTGTCAAATTAAAAATTTAAGTATATAAAACAACTATTTTAATAAATTTATTAAATATTCTTTAGCTTTTTTCGCTTCTTCATCTTTATTTTTTATATCTAGATTACGCCAGACTTTAACATCTTGAGCAATATCTCCACCAGGTAGTAAGAATGGTTCCATAACTATTGCACCTTCATACTTGATTTCCTTTAAGGCTCCCATGATTTCTTCCCATGGTAAATGACCTCTCCCCGGTAATTTTCTATTATTTTCACCGATATGGAAATGCCCCAGATCATCCCCAGCTAGTTTAATAGCTTTACTAAAACTATCTTCTTCGATATTCATGTGGAAAGTATCTAAATGAATTTTTAATCTATCACTACCAACCATTTTTATAAATTCTTTTGCCTCTTCGGCAGTGTTTAACATAAATTGTTCAAATCTATTTGCTACCTCTACATTACAGGTTACTCCAAGTTTCTCGGCAACTTTAACAACTTCTTTAAATGACTCAGCACTTCTTTCTAAATATAATGATTTATCTTTCTCACCGGGATTTAACGAAGCACCCCAGGCTCCATATATAATTCCGGATAATTGATTTCCACCTAATCTATGTGTTTCTTTTACTGCATTCTTTAAAAATTCAATACCTTTTGATCTAACTCTGCTGTCACCTGAAGAAATATCATACTTTTTAGACAGCCCTATACAAAAAGTTATATCAATATTTAACTTTTCAATAGTGTCTTTTAATTTTTCTTGATATTCTTGAGGGCTATCCATTATAGCTCCTAAATCATATTCAATAATATCGAATCCTAAATCAGCAGCTTTTTTAGCATATTTTGAAAAATCAACTATCCAATCTTTTGTCCAATAACCAAAATATATCCCCATCTTATTCATAATAAAAACTCCTTCCCATTTGTAATATTTTAATTTTCTGATATTTCGATAGCGCTTCCTAAAATAAATTTTTAAAAACAAATAATAAAAAACAACTTTAAAACAAGCTTATTTGTATCAAAAATTATGAAATTCAAAAATTATAATTACTTTATATTATTATAATTTCTTTTCGGAAGCGGTACCGAAAACAAACAAATAAAAAATTCTGAATCTTTTATTTGTTTTTAATCTTAATATAATAATCATAAAAAGTCAAGCATTTTGGTAAGTATTTTTTAAATTTTTAACTGAATTTCTTTCTATAATTTTAGTTTTAAAAACTGTATCCATTATTCCTTTCCTTTCCCCTATTAGTTTCACTAAAAGGTCTACAGCATTAACGCCCATATCATATTTAGGCTGCACAACTGTTGTCAACTTTGGCCTAATAATTGATGCCATATTAATATCATCATGTCCAATAATTGAAATATCTTTAGGTATATCCATTTTCTTATCAAAAATAGCTTCATAAGCACCAATTGCCATTAAATCATTGGCTACAAAAACTGCAGTAGGGATTTGATCCATTTTTAATAATAAATTCATCTTTTTATAACCAGATTCAATTGTTTGTTGACCATTAATTATATACTTTTCATAAACTTTTAAACCACCCTCTTGAAAAGCCTTTTTATAACCTGAAAGTCTTTCAATACTATTTAAAATATCTTTTCTACCTGTAATATGAGCAATTTTTCTGTGTCCTCTATCTATTAGATGTTTTGCTGCACTATATCCTGAATAAAAATTATCAATAAGTACAGATGGACATTTAAGGCCATTTATTTTTCTATCAATTTGAACAATAGGAATTTTATCATCAAAAGCCTGGTTAATTAAATTTCTTGTATTGGAGTTAAAAGATAATACTATACCATCCACCTGCTTTTTTCTCATCAACTCTAATGCTTTTTTTTCTTTATTTTCATCATTCTCAGTATCATATAATATTACGGAATAACCCATCTCCTCTGCTCTTCTTTCGACACCTTTTGCTACCTCAGGAAAAAACGGATTAGTGATGTTAGGAATTATTAAACCAATTGTATTTGTCTTTTTTAAAGCAAGACCTCTAGCTATTCCACTTGGATTATATCCTAACTCATCAATAATTTTTTTGATTTGTTTTCGAGTATTATCATTAACATCATCTTTGTTGTTTAAAACACGTGAAACAGTTGATATTGATACATTTGCTTTTTCAGCTATATCTTTAATTGTTATTTTCAATTATTTTCTCCCCTTTCATTAAGTTTTTAATATTACATTTATATTTTAGCATTTCAATTATATTTTTACAATAGAGTAGAACCAGCCTGATCTACTGCTTAAAGCGGTGTTTAAACCATTAAAATCTGTTTACTAATATAGAACTTCTGGTAAACACCCTGTCGCTGTTGACTTCTACATTATACACACCATAACTTAGATAGAACTTTCACCTACTATTAGAATAATTTACGGAGCACACAGTAAAAAACAGGGCTAATTAGCCCTGTTTTTTAAAGTTATATTTTTCTTTCATTTAAAATACTAAGATAAGTATTAGTCAAACTTAACCGTCATTACCGATTGCATCTACAGGACAGGCCTCCAGAGCACTCTCACAGGCTTCTCTTTCTGCTTCATCTTCCGGCTGCTTATAAACATAAGCATACTCAGCTTCCATCTCAAAATTATCCGGGGCTTCACTAACACATACTCCACAGGCAATACACTGATTATCTACATAATATTCCCCTTCAACATTTTCATCAACTCTGTTTGCTAAATCTGCCATTCTGATACCTCCCCTTAAAGCTTTCGTTACGTCAAATCTAACTATATTATATTAAAGGAAGTCTCTTAAGTCAAAGTATTCATTTTCTTAAACATTTTAACTTCATATTTTGCTAAAATGATGCTGTCTTTAATAATATTTTCATTAATAAATTCCATTAATTCTTCTTTTAGTTCTATTTTTTTATCATCTTCACTGAAATTCATTAGAAAAATATAATCATAATCTTTATCAGATCTTTTTTGTGCTGTTACTCCTTCTGGCAGCTGTGAAGCGATATAATAAGCTTTTCCTTTTCCATAAACATTAACTGTTAAAGCAGGACGACCTGCATAAAAATCACTTTTATATTCAGCCAGCGCTTCTGCTCCTTCAAGCTGAATTAAGTCACAGAATGTTTTAGCTTCATATTCTTGACCTGCTTTTAATTCTGTATTATCTTTAATCACTATCTGATTGCTGTCCTGATCATAGAGTGCATCCAATTCTTCTGACCAGATGGCAAATAAATCTCTTAGAGGTCCTGGAAACCCACCTAAAAAAACAGAAGTCATTCTCATTTACTATTCCTGTCCAGTAAGTAGAAACCACAGTTCCTCCATTTTTTACAAATTTTTTTAATCTGACTGCTCAATCTTCTTAAGAAGATTGAGCATTGGTACAATGACCAATTTATACTTAGAAAAATCTTTTTCCTGATTAATTATATCGACTGGAATTCCCTGCTGCCAGAAATTTTTGTAATGACTCAGACAGGTCTTTAAATAATCTTTCTTCTCCTATGCGAGGGCCTGAAGCTTCATTAATTGCCCAGCGATTTTCCTGATCAAAGACTACGGCAACTTCTGCTTTGGCAGAGGTTCCAGTAATTGAAGTAAGTTTTTGCAGTTCAGTACCAAGATCAGATACATCTTTAAAAACCCTTGTATTTTCATGTCCAACATGATCAATTAAAGAACCGTGAAATTTTTACGCTCCCCCGCTACTTCATCATTATGAGATATAATTGCTGTTGGACTATTCTTTTGTTTGTCCTGCTATTTTTTTACCTAATTTATAACCATCTTCGAAGAAAAGAATATTTTTAAGTAAATATTTATTATCATAACTAATATTATGTTTTTTTAAAGCTTCCAGGTAACCGGTCATTCTAAATTCATTTTCCTTACCAGCAAAAGGTATTTTTTGGTGACCTAAATTGACCAGATATTCTGCTGCAATAAAAGCTGCTTTTTCTAGATTAGAGTTGATAGAATAAATTTATTCCCGGCATCTAAAAGGCGATTAATAAAAGCTACCGGAATAAAATTAACATAATTTATTTAATTAATCAAGTCTTTTTAAAGTTTTATTTATTTGCTTTTTTCTGAAAACAATTTGAGGAATAATGCTGGTTAAACATCATCCCCGTTTCACTTCATAACTTACAGGCACCTTCTCCAGGATTGCTGACATAAACCTCAGCTTCAATACCTGTTTTTTCTTTATAATTTTTCTTGATCATATCTATAAATTGATCTATCTTGTCTTTTTTGACTAAATTAACCGTACAGCCTCCAAAACCAGCTCCAGTCATTCTGGCTCCCTCAACACCGGTTTCTGCTGCTAAATTAACTAAAATATCTAATTCTTCACAGCTGACCTCATAATCTTCACTTAAACTTTTATGGGAGGCATACATCAAGTCACCAAATTTCTGCAGATCATCAGCTTCTAAGGCTTTTTGACTTTCTAAAACTCTTTTATTTTCACTGACTACATGATGAGCTCTTTTGTAAACATTTTCTGCCAGTTCAGCTTTATATTTTTCTACTGTTTCAAGATCAAGATCTCTTAAAGCAGTGATTTTACTATCTTCTTTTTCTGCAAAAAACTCTACAGCCTGATCACATTCACTTCGGCGCTCATTATATTTAGAATCTACAAGACCTCTTTCCACTCTAGAATTACAGATTACAATTTGATAATTTTCATTTTCAAAAGGTACCAGCTGATAATCATTTGTTCTGCAGTCAATTAACAGGGCATGGTCTTTTTGACCCAGCCGGGAAATATACTGATCCATAATTCCACACTGTACTCCGACAAAATTATTTTCTGCTCTCTGAGCAAGCAGAGCCATTTCTATTCCATCAATTTTAATTTTATGCAGATCAGTAACTGCCAGAGCAGTAACTACCTCCAGAGCAGCTGAAGAACTTAATCCCGACCCCTGAGGAATATTACCGGTAAACATTAAATTAAATCCCTGCAGGCTTTCTCCTAATTTCTGAATCTCATCAATAACTCCCATTATATAATTTGCCCAGATGTTTTCTTCATCATATTCTAAATTATCCAGATCATATTCTACCATCTGATCATAATCGAGAGAATAGAATTTTATTTTTCTATCAGATCGCAGCTGGGCCAGCATTGTAATCTCTTTTTCAATTGCCATCGGCATCACGAAACCATCATTATAGTCTGTATGTTCACCGATTAAATTAACCCGTCCTGGTGCTTTGTAAGCTCCATTTTCTAAGTCAAAATCTCTAAAAATTCTTCCAAACTTATCACATAATTCCTGTATATCCATAATTGCAACACCTCTTTTATAATTTTAATTTGACTAATAAAACTCATTCTCGCTTTTAGATTAAATACTCAAACTTCGCACTTGTGAAAGTGCTTTTGCACCTTGAAAATTCAATATTATTTACTCAAACTTCGCACTTGTAAAAGTGCTTTTGCACCTTGAAATTTCAATATTATTTAGCAAAAAAATAGCATGAAACCCCCGTTTCTGGTATAATTGAATAGCAAAAAACAAAAAACCATAACGGAGGTTCATGCTATGAAAATTATACCACAAATTTACCAGAATGATAAGAGAATTTTTTCTACTGTCTCAACTTTTTTTAAAAAATATCGAATAGCTTCTGTTTTAAAAGCTGCAAACGCCTATAAAACTAAGGGAGTTCCTGTAAGCTCAATCTTTTTCTATCTGTTTTCTCTGATTTTTGATAACCGTTCAATGTATATGGATATTTTAACAGGAAAAAATGAAAAAGATTTTGCCAAAGATACTGTTTATCGTTTTATGAAATCTATCAACATTAACTGGATACAGTTCACAACTCTTCTTGCTGGTAGAATCATTGATGACAGCATTGAGCATTTAACAAATAATGATCGTGTAAACGTTCTGATTATTGATGATACAACCTTTGAGCGTTCAAGATCCAAAAAAGTTGAACTGCTTGCCAAAATATATGATCATGCCAAAAAACAGTATAAATATGGCTTTAGGCTGCTAAAAAAGCAGCTATTCCAGCATCTCATGTACTTTTTGATACCTGGTTTTGTTCTCCATCTTCTCTGATTACTATCAAAAATATTGGCTATGACGTAATAGCAATGGCTAAAAAGACCTCTAAAGTGCATTATCTTTACAATGGTGAAATGCAGCCCTTAACAAAGATTTTCAGAGAAAACAGAAAACGTCGTGGTAGATCTCGTTATCTGTTATCAGTGGAAGTAACTATAGTTAAGGATGAACAATCTATCCCTGCCCGCATTGTCTATGTTCGCAACCGTAACAAACGAAATGAATATCTTGCTCTAATCAGTACTGACATGAAGCTAACTGAAGAAGAAATTATCCGGATTTACGGCAAACGCTGGGAGATAGAAGTATTTTTTAAGGTTTGCAAGTCGTATCTAAAACTGAGTAAAGAATGTAGAACACTATCATATGATGCCATGACAGCTCATGTAGCGATTGTCTTTACCAGATACATGTTACTATCAGTAGAAAACAGAAAATATTCAGATGACAGAACACTTGGGGAAATGTTTTATCTTCTGATTGATGAAATGGCAGATATCACCTGGATTCAGGACATACATATGCTGATGGAAGTTTTTATTACTACAATTAAAGACAAATTATCATTAACTTCAAAACAGCTGGATCAGCTTTTAGAAGCATTTAT
>Ga0208818_10034_pt1 | contig 31293 bp, 26 predicted proteins | sample Shrwel1BS1Day122_FD_187540 | JGI IMG/M metagenome (GOLD analysis project Ga0208818, IMG submission 187540) | Subsurface microbial communities from deep shales in Ohio, USA - Utica-3 well 1 S-1-Day122 (SPAdes) (version 2) ...
AGATTTTAGACTACAATTCTAAGTGGTCAGAAAGAAGATTAAAAGGATTTTTAGCTGCTCGAGAAAATCTAATTCAACTATTTGAAGAAAGATATTAATTTATTTACACAAAATACTTGACGTTACCTGCTATTAAACTCACAAATAATATGTTTGCAGTTATCAAAATAAAGTTTGGAGAACTTATAATATTTTTTAAAATATAGATATCCTTGAAAGCAAAAATGCTGGTAATTAAAGAACCAAAAATACACTGATATGCTAAAACCAAAACAGAATCATATTTTTCTAATAAGTATTCTGCTTTCATAGTATAAGTTATCCAAGAAATAACGCCTAATAACATCAGAAAAAAACCCTTAATAGTAGAAAATATATTGCCGATTTCATTGATATCTATTACTAAATAAACTCCAAAAATAGAAAGCAAAAATAAAAATATAGTTATTCTTTTAGTTTTTGTTTTATTAATAACACTATCAAAAAGCAGAGTTAGAATCGGAATTATTGAACAAATCAAAGAAGCTAAAGCTGCAGAAATATATTGAAGTGAGCTGGTAAAAAAATAATAATAAAGACTCATTCCAAATAAGGCAGAAATAAATAACTTTAGTAAATCAGAGCTATCATTAATTCCTATACCTTTTTTCTGGCTAACAAGAATTAAAAATAAAAATATCCCAGCGAGACCAAATCTTAAAAAAACAATTAACATCGTGGGCAAAAAATTAGTCAAGATTTTCATAGAAATAAAGTTCAAAGCAAATATTGATGTCCCCATAAAAGCACATAAATTCCAAATAAGCATTTTTATCACACTTCTAATTATATTTTAAATTGATCTACAATAGCTGATAAATTTTGAGCCATTACTGTTAAATTTTCTGCAGATTTAACTATTTCTTCTGTTACTCTACTCTGCTCTTCACTGCTTGCAGCAACTTCCTCAGAATTAGATGCTGTTTCATTACTTACACGAGAAATTTCTTCCATATAATCATTTACTTCTTGACTTTCACCTTTAATTCCTTCCAAATTAAAATCAACTTTTTCAATTAAAGAGTTTAAACTATTCACCACATCATCAATTTCTTCAAAAGAATCGTCTGTAGTCTGAATAGAATTTATACTGTTTTCTACTACTTTTCCAGTGTTGTTCATCTTATCATTAGCATCTTTGACAGCAAACTGTATCTCCTTAATTAAAGCTGATATTTTTTCTGTAGCATTTTCTGATTCTTCAGCTAGATTTCTAATTTCATCTGCTACCACACTAAATCCACGCCCGGCTTCACCGGCCCTTGCTGCTTCAATTGCAGCATTTAAAGCAAGTAAATTTGTCTGAGAAGAAATATCATTAATCAAATTAATTATTGTTTCAATTTGTCCAGAAAGTTCTTCTAGTTTATTTATTTTAACTGCGGCTTGATCAGAATTAATTTTTACACTTTCAATATCATTAACAGTTTGATTAAGCCTTGTCCTACCTGTTTTAATGCTAGTTACTACATTAGAAGCATTAGCCTGCATTTGATCAGAAATTTGATTTACCTGATTAATGCTTGCTCCCAGACTATTAATATTAGTTTTACTGTCCTGAATCACAGCTGTTTGTTCTTCTGCACCAGAAGCAACATTTTGAATTGAGTTACTTACTTCATCTGCTGAAGCTGAAACTTCTTGGCTTGAAGCCGATAATTCTTCACTGGCGGCTGATAAATCACTTGATATATCTGCTGCACTACCTATAATTTCTTTCAAATGACTCTGCATAACAGAAAAAGTTTCTGTAACTTTACCCACTTCATCTTTTCTTTTTAAAAGTTTTTCCGGGATTTTTTGGCTCAAGTCACCCTTCGCAATTCTTTCGCAGTGTTCAACCATCGTATTTAAAGCTTTTATTACATTATTTGAACTCAAAAATAAAATCAGACTAATTAAAACAAAGAAAAATACAGAAATATATATAATTCTATTTCTTGCTTGATTTACTGCAGCATAAATTTTCTCCATTGAAAAAGCAAGATTCAAAATTCCAATTTGTTTTCCCTCTACTTCAACAGGTACAAAAACTTCATTTATTTTAATTTCTTGATTATTATAATTATAATCTTTTTCTTTAAAAATATTTTCTCTTGTTTTAACAACTGTTTGAACCAGTTTAGAATTTCTTAAATCTCCAATTTTATCTTTTCGGCTATCGGCTATATTTTCAAATTCATTATTAATAAAAGAAACATAAATTATTTCATTGTTTTTTTGAAGTTTTTCGACTAAAGTTTGATAACTAAAACTGTTGGTCAATTCACGTACATTATTAGCTCTAATTCCTACCTGCATAAAAGTCCCATCATTATTTCTTAAATAACCATATTTATTATAATTCTCAGATTCGCTATCTTTACGAATATTTTCCATTAAAATATCCTTGTTAGAAATCATAAAATCATTAACTGGATGACCAGTTTCAGCCCGCCACCCGACATAATCATCTACAGTCGAATAAATAATTTCACCGGCTGGATTATACCAAGAAATTTCTTGGACCATTGTCTGCTCCATAATTTCTCGTAATCGCTCATTGCTTAGATCATCTCGATTTAAAATTGTAACATTAGCTGCTGCTTCTATTTTCTCTTCAAGCATTTTATTAATAGTTTTTAACGAATTACTATTATCAGCCAGCTGCTGTTCAACTTGTTCTGCCAGATTTAAACTATTATTATATTGTTCTGTAAATAAATTTTCTTTCAGAAGATTAGTTGCTAAAAAACCGATACCACTAACCCCAATTAAAATTAAAATAACAGGTATAACAAGAAACTTAACTTTCAAAGATAAATTATTAAGTAATTTCATTTTTCTGCTCTCCAATCATAATTCTTCTTTGATTCTCAGTTACAAATAATTTAAAATATGTAGTTAAATAATTTAGCTAATAAAATGAAAATTAAGAGCCTATTCCATTTTTTGAAACAGGCTCTTTTTTATTTAGCAATTATAAAACACTTATTAAAGAAAATTGCTAAAATAAGATCTAATAAATAGGTTATTCAATAAAACCTGCATTCTTTAATTCTTCTCTTGCCTCAGCTTCATCATCTTCAGCAATTAAAATTACAGGTCCACTACAACCCATTCCAGTTTCTGCATAAATATCTTTTTTCCAGAGAGAGTTTTTAGCTGCATCAATTTCTAAAATATCAATACCTGCTATCTCCTCATCTGTAACTTTTTTTGTTGGTTCTTTAACTGTTTCAGCTTCTGCTTTTGAACTGCTGCTTTTTATTTCAGAGATTATATCTTTTAAGCCAGCATTATTTGCAGCTTTCATTTCCGCTTTAGTAATCTCTAATAAATTACCCTTACTTACTTCTGCCATAAATTTAATTGCATTCGCAATTACTGGTGCTCCTGATGCACGAGAAACAATACCTATTAATTTATCAAAGTTTGTGCCAATTCCTGGTCCATAACCATAACCTACTGCTTCATACTGTCCACCTGTATTAAAGGCAGAAAATATTTTCATCAGCATATTTCCAGTCAGAGTATCAGTAACCATTATATCTGGAACTCCTAAAAGTAGGTCATTTCCTCTCATCACTGAACCACCATCTGCTCTCACAGAAGTTGCAAATTCAAACTCATAACCATTTTCTTTTAACTTCTGCAGATTTTTTTCTACAAGTCTTGCTCCTTCAACATTTAAAATACCTACAGTTGGCTTTTCAATCCCTAAAGATTTTGCAGCTGCAATACCATAAATAGTATTTTTAAGCATTGATGGAACTCGATTAGTATCGGTAGTACCTGTTGTTGTAGCAATCAGCATTTCTTTTCCCTGACCAGGAGTTACAACTCTACCTACTGTTGAAACACCTAAAGGAAAACTATAATGCAAGGTAACTGCTGCATCAAGCTCATTATTATCTAATTTTTGATCCATTATAGAATGAGCATCTGCTAAACAGCTGCATTTGTCTCCCTCACAACCTATTAAATCTACTTCTAAATCATTATATTTGTTTTCAGCCAGTTGAGCAGCTTTTTTTAATTCCTCTATTCCATGTTCACTATCCAGTAAAGTTAGGCCAATTTTCTTTTTATCACCAAACTCACCTGATTCAATAGCTGCTGCAACCTCATTAAACACTCTGGCAACTCTTTTATTTATTTTATCTGTCATTTTATACACCTCACTCGGTTTCGCCGAGAAGATTATCTGCCATCTGGCGCATAGCACCGGCGATCATATTTTTAATTTCTTTATCACTTACACTATCTTCTTCTTCTTTTTTTACTCCAGAATTCTTTTCCATTACAAAAGAAATACCATCAAATTGATTGGTCATTCTACCTAAGAAAAGACTTCCTTTACCAATAATCATTGCTTTTTCAATCTGGCCATTTTTCATCATTACTGAAGCTGGACCAACAACTGGAACCCCTGAAGGAATATGTCCCTGAGTTGGAGCAAATCCTGGCATTCCATGTTTATTAACAAAGTTCATCAGTTCTTTTCTTTCTAAATCGCCGCGCTTAACACCTAAAGCAGCAATCATTTTGTAATTTGACTCTGGAACATCTCCTGCACCAGCAGGTTTTGTAAGTTCTGGATTCTGCATTTCTACAGAATATTTATCGATATCTTTAATATTTAAATCATTTTCATCTAAAGGATCAGTTACTAAAGAACTAATTACTGCTTGAGGTGAAGATCCTGTTCCAACTTTATGACGACCAATAATATCAGTTCTAATAACTGGACTGACTCCATCATTTTTGGAAACTAAAATTGCAAATCCACCTAGGGTATCTTCTAAAACAGGCATTTCTTTTTTGATATGATCTTTACCATTCATACCTAATTTTGCTACAGATCCACCTGCTGCAACTACAACATTATCATAAATTCCTGCTTGAACTAAGGCAGCTGCATTAACTATCGCATGAGAAGGTGCTGCACAGAAACTTCTAACATCTGAGCCATTAGCATTCTCACAGCCTGCCATTTCTGCTATGGCTTTAGCAAAGTTACCTCCACCACGCTGATTAATATCTCCACATGCCTCTTCAGAGCATTCAAGTATATAATCAATATCATTTAGATCAAGATTATTTTTTGCAGCTAAATTTTTGACTGATAATACACCAGATGCTTTGGCAACTAAATTTTCTAAAATAGTATGTGCATTAAGATTTACATCACTTTCGTGTGCTCTTTTTACACAACCAACTAGTTTTTTATCTAAATAAAGTGGTTCTGCATGATTTTCTAATAAAGCCTCCAGTTCAGAGATCTCTTCCCCTTCACCTAGCTCAATTTCCATTTCTTTTAAAATAGGATGTTCTGCAACTTTGGGCTCAATCTCTTTAATGAATTCCTGGCTTAACTTTACTAAATCAAATACATCAACATGTTTGATTAAAGCATAGAATTCATCTTCTGGCATAATTTCACCAAAATCTCCAAAGCGTCCGCCCTCAATAAAGTTTTCTTCTTCATACCAGGGAGTTTCAATATCTCTCAACTCATCAGGTAAAATATTACCTATATAAGCCTGATTGGGAGCATAGGAAACTACTTCTTCAAAAGTCCTTAAATAATCATCCAATTTCTTTAAATATTCATCATCAGGATTTTTTGCTCTAGTTGTTGTCTGATTAGAGCCGGCTTCCTTTAATATATTAGGAGTATGTACTAAAACATATCCTGATCCTTTAATTACTGGAAAATCCATTTTTCCACCTCCGAATTTTTTAAAAAACACTCTACCTCAAATTATAATAATCTGAGGTAGAGAAATATCAATAATTATGCTCTTGCTTCTAATTCTTTTCTGATGTCTTCAACTTCTAAATCTTCACCACTCAGATGCTCAACTTTTTCTCCATTTTCATAGAATACTATTGAAGGAAGTCCTAAAACTTTCTGACCAATAGCAAGTCTTCTATTACCCTGAATATCTAATTTAGCAAATTTAAAATCATCAGCAAATTCCTCTGCTAATTCTTTTACATCAGGCATAATTTCTAAACAAACATCACAACTTTCACTCCAGAAATCTACAACTACCTTACCATCATAATTAAGTACCTCTTCTTCGAAATTTTCTTTGTTAAGTTCAATCATTTTTATTCCTCCTTAGAATTTTTATAGAATTGCTTCAATCTCTTCCTTTTCTGGTTTAACTAATTTAGAAGCAACTTTACCATCTTCAAGTTTTAAGATTGTTGGTATCTCTTCAATATCATATCTATTAGAAATAAGTCTGTTTTTGTAAGTATCGATTTTTAAGAATTTATAGCCCTTAGCTTCAAGTTCCATATTTTCTAATTCACTAACAACATCCATGCTTTCCTGATCAGTAACACTCCAAAAAGCTACTAAAGCTGGTTTGTCAGCTTCAACAACATGATTCTGCCAGTATTCTTCTTCTTCAATATAACCCTGAGCCATCACTGCAGCTGTCGCACCATCACCAGCAGCAGTTATTACCTGGCGCACAACTTTATCTCTTACATCACCAACTGCATAAACACCAGGCTGGTTTGTTTCCATCTGTTTTGTTGTTTCAACATAACCATGTTCGGTTAAATCAACAACACCTTCTAAAAAGTCTGTACTTGGAACTCTTCCGACAAAGAAGAAAACTCCTGAACAGTCAACCTCAGATTTTTCACCATTTTTGATATTTTTAACAACAGCCTTTTCTACCAGGCCATCCCCCTTGATTTCTTCTAGAACTGAATTCCAGATAAAATCAATTTTTTCATTTTCCATTGCTTTTTCCTGCAGAATCTTTTCAGCATCCATTACTCCTTCATCATGGATAACTATCATTGTAATTTTGTTGACAAATTTACTCAGATAAATTGATTCTTCAACAGCAGAGTTTCCATTACCAACTACAACAATATCTAAATCGGTAAATAGATCTGCATCACAGGTTGCACAGTAAGATACTCCCTTACCTTTAAATTCTTCTTCACCTTTAATCCCTAATCTTCTAGGTTCAGCACCTGTAGCAATAACAACACTTTTAGCCCTATACTCTTCACCCTTTTTACATTTAACAATTTTTTCAAAGCCATCAACCTCTAAAGATTTTACTTCACCTCTTTTAAACTCAGTTCCAAATTTTTCGGCATGAGTCCGGAAGTTCTCCATTAGATCAGAAGCAGTAGTTTCCGGTACCCCAGGATAATTTTCCATATCATGATAAGTGCTAGGCTGACCACCAGTTTTCCTCTTAGCTTCTAAAACTAAAGTTTTTAGTCTAGAACGAGAACCATAAATTGCTGACGAGATTCCAGCAGGTCCACCACCTAAGATAATTAAATCATATTTTTCACTCATATTTTTCCTCCTAAAATGATTTTATTTTATTAAAATTTAAGTTTAAATTACATTTATTAATTATATTTGTTAAAATAAATATATTATTCTATTTCTTGCATTTTGTTAAAAGCTATTGTATCCTTAAATACAGAATATTTAGCTTTTAAATTATGTTAAAGGATGTGTAATAATCATGATTGACTTTGATCGTAAAGATATTAAGAAAAAACGAACACTCAAAATATTTATTGAAGCAACTCGCGAGATAATTGAAGAAAACGGTATAAATAATGTAACAATCCGGGGAGTTGCTAAAAAGGCCGGCTATAATAGTGCTACTATCTATAACTATTTTGATAACTGCAAACAATTAATCTTTTTTGCCTCACTTGATTTTCTAGGTGAATACAGTCAGGCAATGCCAAATTATATAGCAGATGCTGATGATGAAATTGATCGTTTTATAAAAATGTGGGAATGTTTTTGTAAATATTCCTTTGAAAACCCCAAAATTTATTATGCAATTTTTACAGACAACATTGGAGATCATCCCGAAATATTGATGAAAAAATACTTTGATCTTTTTCCAGAAAAATTAGGCACTCCGTCTGCTGATCTACTACCAATGCTATTAGATCCTGATCTCTCTCATCGAGCTGCCATTGCTTCAAAACCACTGATCGAAGGCAATTTTCTTCATGAAAAAAAAGCTCGTCAGATGGATAATATGATCACTTATATTTACCATGGTATGTTAACCTTAATGGTTAATAAAAGAATCGACTATAATAGTAAAGAAGCTTTAAAAATTATCAGCAATCAGATAAAATCAATTGTAGAAAATGCTATCTGCTGTCATCAAAATTAATTGGAAATCACCCGGCATAATGCCGGGATTTTTAATTTTAATTTCCAATTTTTTTTACAACTATATTTAAGCCTCTTTTTCTGCTAATTTATCTTCGTCCATATGATCAACTGAAACATCAGCTACTGTATTAATATCAACAATACCTTCTACTGCTGCATCAGCTTTTAAAGCTTTAATCATTGCTACCATTGCCATAATCATAATAAAAGCAAATGGGAAAGCTGCTACGATTGATCCTGTCTGCAGCATACCTAAACCTCCGGATAACATCAGTGCAATAGCTAAACCTGACTGAATAATTCCCCAGGTAACCTTTAATTTTGCTGATGGATTTTGATTACCTTTATCAGATAACATTCCCAGCACAAAAGTAGCCGAATCTGCTGAAGTGATAAAAAAAGTAATTAGAAGTGTAACTCCTATAATTGAAATCAAGCCACCACCTGGATAATACTGCATCACTTCAAAAAACGCTGTTTCTGTAACTGCAATAGCATCTTGAGCAACTTCCATTCCAGTTTCAATTCCCATTGTACCTAAAATTGAAAACCAGACAAAAGAAGCAAGTGTGGGAGCAAATAGCACTCCACCAATAAATTCTCTAATTGTTCTACCTCTAGAAATTCTGGCAATAAAGGTTGCCACAAAAGGTGCCCAGGCGATCCACCAGGCCCAGTAAAATAAGGTCCAGGCTCCATACCAGCTGTCCTTACCTATTTTAAAACTGTCCCGAACTATATTTGAGAAATACATTCCGAAAGCATTGGTAAAATTGTTAATAATTAAGATAGTCGGTCCAATAATTAAACAGAGAACCATGATAACTCCTGCAAGAGTAATATTTGCATTAGATAAATATTTAATTCCTTTATCAACACCGGTTATTGCAGAAATCATAAATAGAAGTGTGATAACTCCAATAACAATTAAACGTACAAAGTCGGTTTCTGGCACTCCAAATAGAAAGTTGAAACCACTGGTTACCTGCAGTGTTGCCATACCCAGAGAAGTTGCAACACCAGCCACTGTTGCAAAAATAGCCAGAATATCAACAATCTTACCTATGGTTCCTCTGGCCCTGGCTTCTCCAATTAAAGGAATAAACACACTGCTTATCTGAGCAGGTTTATCATGTCTAAACTGCATATAAGCTAAAGCAAGTGCTAAAACTCCGTAAGCAGACCAGGGATGAAGTCCCCAGTGTAAAAAAGAAGTCTTTAAAGCAAAATCTGCTGCAGCTGCAGTTCCGCCCTCCATACCTAAAGGATTAACAAAATGATTTAAAGGCTCTGCAACTCCCCAGAATACAAGACCTACCCCCATTCCTGCACTAAATAACATTGCAAACCAGGAAATAGTACTGAATTCCGGTTCTTCATCAGGTTTACCTAGCCTAATTTTACCATATTGACTTAGAGCAACCCAGACACAAAAAACTACAAATAAAGTCATTGTTATTAAGTAAAACCAGCCAAAACCGTTTGTAAGGAAATTAAATAAGCTATTTGCAACTCCACTAAAGCTTTCTGGCATGGCAATTCCCCAGAGAACAATTGCAAAAACAACTACCAGTGAAATCACAAATACTTCTCGGCCTCTTTCTTTAATTAAATTTCCATGTGCATCTTTACGCTCTTCCACCTATTCCACCCCTTTATAAATGTGTTATATTTTTCACTTAAATTTTAATGGAAAAACCCCTACCCCACCTGTTATAGGAGGGGTAAAGGTCGTATATTTACATTTCTACATCAAAAACTTTTTGGTCATCGATTTCAGTTGTAAGAGCATCTAAAGCTACTCCAACACGATGATATCTAAGTTCCCATTGTTCTTCTTTACTTGTAGAAGGATCTCCCAATGGATAAGGGATAGAGATAGTAGGTACCATTCTATTAGCACCAACAGTTTTTGCTACAGGAATTAAGTTTGCCATTTGAACAACCGTAAAACCAGCTCTTTCAATTTCTTTCACCATTGTTGCACCGCAACGTGTACAGGTACCTCAAGTGGATGTTAAAATAACTGCTTGAACATTGGCATCTTGTAATTCTTGCGCTATTTCCTTACCCATTCTGGCAGCTTCTGCCTGAGTAGTCCCAGTTCCTACTGTTGAATAGAAATAGTCATGTAATTTACCAATTTTACCTTCTTCTTCAAACTTACGCATTGCATCAACAGGAACTACTACATTAGGATCAGCATCAGCAGCAGCAGGATCAAAACCAGCATGAATTGTTTTAAAAGCATCTTCTGCTCGATTTTCTAGTTTTTCCATACCACTAATGTCATACTTACCCCATCTTGTTGCTGAAGCAGACTGAATCTTATCTGGATTATCAACAGGAACAATCCCTCCAGAAGTAACTAAAGCTATTTCTGCCTTACTTAAATCTTCAATTGCTGGAGCTATTTCTACCCGATCTAATTCAGGTATAGGTAATTCACTTTTAAATTCTTCACCATTAATTTTTTTGAGCAGCATATCAATTGCTCTCTCATATGCTGGAGTTTCATCTTCTAAGAAATATTGGTGTCTAATACCGCGAATATAATAGCCTTCTTCTTCTGCAGGTAATAATTTTTCTCCATTAAGAATTTTATTACCAAAATCAGTCATCTTTTTAACATCATCTCTCATTTTTGCGGCACTATGTCCACCCGGAAAGATATAAATATCTTTTTTAAATACTTCAACACCGGGGTTTTCAATATTCATAGATGAAATCACAGGTACATCGAACTCTTCTTTTACTGCTTTACCAATCTGACCACAGGCCATACCATAGCGTCCAGCCTGAAATGCAGGTCCTGCAAAGAAAATATCAAATTCTACATCTTCTAAGAAACAAATAATTGTTTCTACAGCTTCTTCAGTATTACTCCCCATAAAATTATCTCCACAGATAACTGTATGAGTAACATCTGCATCAAGCATTTGATCATAAAGCATTGCTGCTCCAACTTTTTCTTCTCTTATTTCAGGAGCATGATCTGCAACTTCTTCTCCACCTATCTGACCAAAAAATTGGTTTAAATATATAACTGCTTTTTTCATTATTTCCACCTCCCCGGTTTAGTATTCTTTCATTGTTTTTGGAGACCAGCCAGCAATTTGATCGCCACAAAACATTGCATTGTTTTCCATAATAATTGAACCATCTTCTTTAACTGAAGAGCCAAGAATTTCGTCATCTGCCCAGCCCCCAGAAAGTCCATCTCTGGCAAGTGCTTCTAATTCTCCAATTACCTCATCCATCGGAGGTAATTTTATTAATTCAGATACATTTCCTGTGGAAACTAATGCATCTGCTTTTGGATCTAAAGTTACTAATGGCTGTGAGCCACCATCTCTTCCAGTCGCTTCATTACTGACACCTACAGTTTTCACACCGGCATCTTCTAAAGCTACAATACAACCAATATAATCAGCATCTGGATTTCCGTATCCTTCTTCTGTTACTATTGCTGCATCAACCCCAAGAGATTTGGCCATCTGAGCCACAAATAGTGCTGAACGCTCTTTCTGCTCAAGCGCAACATTTAAGTTTGACATAATCACACCAACAAAGTTAATTGTTTTACCATGTTCTTGATAAAGTCTCTTAATCAATGGGAAATTCTGAAAATCATAAGTTGCCCATTTTGAAGAACAAGGCATAAAGCTGCCGGAAATCATTGCTCCATCTAAAATCTCATTTGGATGCATAAAAGTTGGAAGCATTCTGTTTGTATCCCAACCATAGTTAAGGTCATTATAACCCTTTTCTTCCATCTGAGATTGTGGCTGCATAACTATTGCAACATTTGGAAGCTCTGATACATCTTTAGATCTTTTGGTTAAAGGCTCAAGCTCATATGTATCTTTCTCTTCTGGCTCTAAATCTTTAACTGCCTCACCTAAGTATTCTGCAAGTCTCATTCCGGCCCATCTTAAAGCATGATTCTTTTTCTGCTGTTCCCGCTTTTCAAATTCTTCATCTGTATCAGCGACTAAAACAACATTTTTTAAAGAAGAAAAGTAAGTATATTTAGCGCCTTCTCCTCCCATGTCAATTAATCCGTCCTGGAAACCACCCCAGTGTTTTCCTACAACTAGAACACTCATATCTTTTAAGCAGCGAGTTTCACCATCTCCTGCTTGTTCGAGTTTTCCAGTCACACCAGGAAAAACAGGTCCTCCCCCTACGCGGAAGCGGGGTTCAATTGCTTCTTTAACTGGTACCAGACGAACCATATCCCCAGGCTTAACTATTCTTAAATCGGCCTCAGTAATATGTTTGTCTTTAAAAACTACTTCTAGAGCTTCTTCTTTATTTATTGTTAAAACTCCATCATTATAAGTAGTCTCATCACCGAACTCAATGTCTTTTACATAAAAATTTCCGAGTTCAAGTTTCACCGCGGTCCACCCCTTTCATAATAATATATTCACAATCTGCATTAGAGTATCTACTTAAATAAACTCTGAATACTTCTCGCGATAGGTTTTTACCTCTTCTACAATAGCGTCTACATCTATAACCATTTCCATCATACTGATTTGATCTTCATATACTTCCTCATCAATTTCAGCTTTGATTTCTGGTTCCACGACATGATAACACGCGAGTCCCAACGGAACTCCTGCTAATGGTCCTGCAAAGGTTGGATCTCCATTTGTTACTGTTTCACAAGCTAATCCAGAAGCTTCAGCTTCTGCACCACCTAAGATAACAACTAGATTCTCCGCACCGTGTTTATCAGCAAGATCTTTTATTCTCTGCTGATTTTCCAGGTCCATAGCTCCTGCGCTTGTTCAGACAAAGCACTCAGTTGTAGTAAATACAACTTCATCTGCACCAGTTGTTTCCATACATTCTTCAATGGCTGGTCCAGGAATACCATCACGATCACCTAAAATAGCAATTTTTTTACCTTCTAACATGAGTAACACCTCCCTCATATTTTTATTTTCATCATTTTCACAATTTTATAATACCATAATCATGATTATATGTCAATCATGATTGTGATATTTTTTACTGCTTTTTTTATAATTTTCTGTTTTTTGATCTTATTTGATTCTTTTAGGGCTTTCCGTCCCTAAAAAGCTATCTTAATTTTATTTTTAAATATTATATAATGAAGAAATTACATTGAAATTTAATTGATATCTCTGAATCTTTGTAGTAAACTGAAAGTGAAGAAATAATATATACAAAAGCAAAATATATCCTTAGAAAGGAAAAACACATGAAGATAATAGCTCTGATGGCTTTAATTATAATCATCATTGGTATCTTTGAAAGAAAAAAACATAATAAAAATTTGCATAATATTCCTTCAATAATACATGTCAATGGAATAAGAGGTAAATCATCAACTACTCGACTTATTTCTGCAGCTTTGAGATCAGGCGGACTCAAAGTTCTTGCTAAAACAACTGGTTCTGCAGCCAGAATTATCTATCCTGATCAAAGTGAAAAAGAAATAATCCGACATGGACCGCCAAGTATTTCTGAACAGAAAAAAATAGTTCAATTAGCAGTTGAAGAAGAAGTAGATGTGTTGGTAATAGAATGTATGGCGGTTTCCCCAGAAATTCAGTGGAGCAGTGAAAATTTATTTTTAAATGCAGATTATATGATCATTACCAATGTCCGAAATGATCATCTGGACAAGATGGGAAATAATTTACTCGAAATTGCAGAAACAATTTCTTTAAGCTTACCTTATAATTCAAATGTTATATCTTCTGAAAAAAAATTAGCACGCTTGATTAAAGAAAAATCAGAAATGAGAAATAATCAATATTCATCTACAGATAATATAACCATTAGCAAAGAAGAACTGCAGTTATTTGAAAAAGAAGTTTTTGCAGATAATATTGCCTGTGCAATTAAAACAGCTCAGTGTTTTAACATTGATAGAAAAACCGCTTTAAAAGGAATGTTTTCAGCCACTGAAGATCCAGGCAGCTTAAAATATTATCTCTTAAAAGAAAAAAACAGAAATATTATTTTCATTAATGCCTTTGCTGCTAATGATCGTGATTCAACAGAAATAATCTGGAATCGAGTTTCTAAAAATTTTGATAATTTACCTGTTGAAAATGCAAGCATTTATGCTTTGATAAATCACCGCAGTGATAGAGGGTTTAGATTAAAAGAATTTGCCGAATTTTTAACTAAAAAAAATAGGTTTAATGCTTATCTGCTGAGTGGTGCACTTAAATTTAGGCAGCGGAGATTATTAAAGAAAATTTTAAATTCACAAAAAAATATTTTAAATTTAAATTTATCTATTTTTGCGCTAAATAAGTTCAATAAACTATCTAATTATTTTAATAATTTAGAAAGCAATGAAGATCTAATAATATTTGGCTGTGGTAATATTCACGGAGATGCAGAAATAATTTCTAAATTTTTCTCAGAATCTGGGGTTGAAATTAAATGTTAATAGAATCAGTTGGAATAGGAATTTTAGTCAGTTTTATTTACACAGAAATAACAGGTTTTTATGCAGGTGGAATCATTGTTCCTGGTTATCTTGCTTTCTTTTGGCAGGAACCCTACCGTATTTTGGCTACTGTATCAACAGCAATGTTAACTTATATTGTTGTGAAATCTTTATCAAATTATGTTATAATGTACAGCAGAAGACGGTTTACAGCCTGTGTAATAATTGCTTACCTAATTGGCTGGTTTTATAGATCACTTTTTATTGAATATTTTCCAATTACCGAAGACTTAAGAGTTATTGGTTATATTATACCCGGTTTAATCGCCAATGATATGCTGAGACAGGGAATTACTGCTACTATCTCTTCGCTGGCTGTTGTATCTATATTTTTAAGATTGTTAATGCTTTTATTTATTTAAAGGAGCCAAATAAATGTTTACAAAGTGGGTTAAAGGAAAAATAAATATAAAATTAATAATTATTTCTGCTGTAATTGCACTTTCTTCTCTTCTGTTTCTTTCAGTCAGCAGTTCTAGAATAGAACATCCTGCTTTTAAAGAGCAGGTCGAAGCTGCTCTAAAAATGAGCGAGGCTGAAGAAATAATTTATCAGGCTAAAATTGATCAGGGTTATCAAATAGATACTGCTTTAGATCTGAATAAAACTGCTTTAATTGGTAAAGAATATACTCCTATTACAACAACTTTGGGTAATTTAAAAGCTAAAAGAACTGCTACCAATCCAGATTTTGCAGCCCTTATTATAAGATACTTTGATCAACTTAATTTAAAAAAAGGCGATAAAATCGCTGTAGGTGCAAGTGGGTCTTTTCCAGGCTTGATTCTAGCAGTAATTTCTGCTGCAGAAACAATTGATCTAGATGTAGAACTTATCTATTCAATTGGAGCTTCAATGTATGGTGCTAATATTCCGGACTTCACTTTTATTGAAATGCTTAAACAGCTGCAAAAAGATAATATCTTAAACACTGAAATTACTGCTATTTCTTTTGGCGGTGATAATGATCGAGCAGATAATCTTTTTTTTATAGAAAACAAAAATAGTTTTTTTGAAATCTCTCAAAAATCAAAAATTCCCTTAATTTACGAAAAAACACTTAAAGAAAGTGTTGAGCAGAGAATTAAAATCTTTAGAAACAGCTCGCAAAATAAGAAGATTAAAGTTTTTATCAATATTGGTGGCGCTTCTGCCAACTTTGGTAATACAGCTTCTTCAGTAAAATTTGAAAACGGTTTGACTATTCCCGGAAAATTAAATACAGAGTATACAGAAAATGGCTTGCTGTCATATTTTCTTTCCAAAAATATACCAGTTATTCATCTTTTAAATATTGAAAATCTAGCCCGAAAAAGTGGTATAAAAGTCGATCCTGTTCCTCTACCTGAGCCAGGTAAAGCTGATGTTTATTACATCGTTGATCATAATAAAATTCTAATCTTACTGCTGCTAATATTAATGGCTTTCCCTCTATTTTATGCAAAAGTTTTTTCTGAATGATAAGGAGGTTAAATAATGAAGTCCCATTTCTTAAAACTATCTTTAATCTGCATTTTAATTGTCATAATTTTTAGTTCATTTGCCAATGCAGAAAATATAAAATATTATCCAGCTCAACCTGTTGCTATAACCTGTCCGGGCCAGAACCCCGATGGTTTAATGGTCAAAGTTGTACTGGACAAAGAAAATATCGATTTCTTTTATCATCCCTTTTTAGAAGCTGAAAATTTAGAAAATTACCCAACTATTTTTATTTCAATCGGCCACAGCTGTAAAGGGGTCGGAGCTGCTGGAATTGATTTTGAAACAGAACTGCAGCGAAGCAAAGATTTAATTGAAAAAGCAAGAGCTAAAAACAAATTTATAATTTTAACTCATTTTGGAGGTGAAAACCGCCGCGAAGAAAAATCTGATAAATTACTTAATATAGTAGCTCCCTATGCTGATTATATGATCATTTCAAAAAGCAGTAATTTTGATAATTACTTTTCTGAAATAGCTATGAAATATAATATTCCGCTAGCGGTGGCAGACAATCTTTCACAAATCAAACCAATAATAAGAGACCTTTTTAACAGTAAATCTGAAACTGTAGAATATTTTGTGAATGGCAGTCAGAGTGATAAAACAATCATAATAAATGCTGGTATCCATGGAAATGAAATCGCTTCTCAATTATCAGCCTTAAGGCTGAAGCAGGCAGAAGTGAATGGCGCTAGATTAGTAATAATTCCTCGTGCTAATCCAAAGGCAATAGCTGCTGGAAAAAGAAATCATCCAACTGATGAGTTTTTAAATCGCTCTTTCCCCGGGAAAATCGGTGGTTCTGCTGCGGAAAATAGAGCAGCAGAGATATTTAATCTTATAGAAAAATTTTCACCTGATTTAGTACTTGATCTGCATGAATCCGAAGATTTTAATAGTGTTAACAAAAACTTTGTCGGTCAATCTATAATTGCTTTTCCTGATGATAAATCTATCTGGCAGGCAGCTGAAGTAGTTGAATTAATAAATGAAAAGATTGATAACAATATTGAAAAATTTGTACTAATAACTCCACCTAAAACAGGAAGTCTATCACAAACTGTGGGCAAGAATTTAAAAGTTCCAGCCTTTACTTTAGAAACTTGTGAAAAATTAGAACTAAAAAAAAGAATTGATTATCAGATAGAACTTATTACTTTATTACTTAAAATAAATGGAGTTGAGCTGAGGTGGCCATAAATATTGATTTTAAAAAAATAGATAAAAATAAGTTATTAACTTCTTTGATCGTCATTGTTTTTGCACTTATTTTACCATCTTTTACCAAAGAACCACAATACACTCTATTACAACAGCTTTATCAGAGTATTTCAGCTCAGGATAGCGGTTTACTGCTTTTAGTTTCTACAAAATTAGTTATACTTAACACTTTAAGGCACCTCCCAATTTATTTAGGTGCCTTCATTTTAGCAGAAAGTCTTGAAAATTTTGGTCCTTTTGAAAATTTCACTTTTTTAGTTACACTAATTATAATTCCTATAACATATCAGCTCATTAGTCTGCTTTATGATATAGATTTTGTTTTTGCTGGTCCATCATATCTTACAATTTTAATAATTTTTATACTTCATTATCTAACTAAAGATATCCATCATATCTTTATTAAAACTATTATTATCTCTCTTTTCTTGTTCAGTATAGACTGGCTTGATATTATTCCTTTTTTAAGCAATTACGGCTTTGGCCGGGGAGAAATAATCGTTTCTATTAGGGAAGTCACAGAATTTATCGGAGCAGAATATATAATGAACTTTTTTGGATTCACATTTTCTATAATAATTATGATCAATGCCTTAATTTTAACTAGAGTTGTTATCTACTATTATAATAATTTAAAGCTACTTGAAGAAAGTCGAGAAAAAGAAGAAAAAATTAGAGAACTAGAGCTGGAGGCTGTAAAATCGAGATATTTCAGTGAAATAAAGCATTTGGTTCATGATTTGAAAACACCACTGGTTACCATTCAAGGACTTAGTGGGGTAATTGATCTGAAGATAAATAATAAAAAAATTCATAAGTATACTGAAAAAATCAGCAGTTCAGCAGACAAAATGGGGCAGATGATTTCTGAAATACTATATGAAGATAAAAAAAGAAAAATATCATTGGAAGAATTATTTAATTTCCTTAAAATACAGCTCGCTCTAGAAGAAATCGATGATCATATCTCTTTTGACTATGATGCTAATTTAATAATTGAGGCCAATAAAGTTAGATTATCTCGCGCCTTAATCAATTTAATAGATAATGCTCTTAAGGCCATTAATTTTAAAAAAGGCAAAATTAATATTAAAGCTGAAAAATTAAATAATAAAATTAAAATATTAATCAAAGACAATGGTAAAGGAATTCCGCCAGATCAAATTAATAACATCTGGGAGATTGGCTATACAACAGGTATTGAAAACACTGGATTAGGACTTCATTTTGTTAAAGAAGTGATTGAGAGCCATGGTGGAAAAATAAGTATCGAAAGCAAGTTAGAACAGGGAACAAAAGCAAAAATTTTATTACCGGAGGTGTCAAAATTTGAAAAAAATACTAGCAGTTGATGATGAAAAAGATATTCTATTTACATTAGAAGCTGTTGCTGATGTTGCAGATTTAAATATGACCACTACTTCTCGAGGTCTAAAAGCTTTAGAATACATAAAAAACAATAATTTCAATCTGTTATTAGTTGATTATCATATGCCTGATATCAATGGTTTAAAATTGGTTAAAGAAATAAGAAAAATAGATAAAAACATTCCAATTCTCGTTTTAACAGTAGACGAATCAATGGATCTAGCTGAAAAATTTTTAAAGGCGGGGGCAGATGATTTTGCTAATAAGCCGATTAAAACTGCAGATTTGATTTCTAGAATTAATCTTCATTTAAATTTTAACGAAAGCTCACACAATACTGCTGAAAAAATTAATGAATTAAATATACCAAAGGGAATGACTCAAAGAACTCTTGCTATAATCTATGACTATTTAACGGAAATTAAAAAATCGGAAACTATTGAAGAAATTTCTAAAGGTACAAATCTTGCCTATCAGACAGTACATCGTTATTTAAATTATATTGCTGACGAAAATTTAGTCGAAGTAAAGCTTAATTACGGCAAGGTAGGCAGACCTATCCATCACTACAAATTGAAATAATATTACAGACTTATTATTTTTGAGTTCTAATAAAAAATATCTTATCAATTCTAAACCATCAATTATGCAGCTTGAGCTGTTCATAATTGGTGGTTTTATTTTTCTTTTTGAGAGAAATAAGAGAAAAAGTAGGAATATTATAATTATAGTTGAAATATAGTTATGTGAAGAAAATATCTAAATCTAAAAAGGAGGGAAATATTATGATTAAAAAAGCTTTATTATTTACAGTAATCTCATTATTTGCTTTAAGTTTTATTACTTCTGCTGCAATGCCTGTTTTTGAACAGCCCGTTGTAGTTACAACCTGTGGTCAAAGTCCAGGTGCTTTAATGGTTAAAATGATTTCTCAGCAGGTTGGTATTGATATCACACAAAATGATCTACTAACTGCTGAAGCTTTAGAAGGAAGTGATTACAAAACTTTAATTGTGACAATGGGAACCAGTGGTAAAGGTATGGGAGCTGCAGGAACTAACATGGATCAGGAGGCAGAAAGAATTAATAATTTAATTACAACTGCAAAAGAAAATGGTCTGCAGGTCTTAGGTGCTCATATTGAAGGTATGTCAAGACGAGCTGATGATAATGATGCAAAATCAATTGAAATTGTTATGCACCAAAGTGATGCACTGATTATTAAAGATGCAAGTAATCAGGACGGATTTTTTACAGAAAAAAGTGAAGAATTAAATATCCCAGCTATATTCTTTGATAAAAACAATGAAATGGGAGAAGCAATCAAAAAACTATTTGATATTCAATAAAAGTTTAACTGTTACTGAAATGAGGTGTATTTAATGTTTTTACATGCTGGAATTGTACTAATCATAATAGCAGTAACTTTTGCCATTGGAACTTACTTTAAACTTGGAACAGAGCTGGCTATGCTCCTGTCAGCTTTTGCTGCTGCTATTTATCATACCGGTGGTATCCCGGTCAGGCATTTAGTCGAGGGCGCATTTACATATTATGATGTATCATTAATATTTATAACTGCAACCCTCTTTATTAATCTTGTCAAAGAATCTGGCGGTATCGTCTTTATGGTCAGAAAAATAATTATTAGATTCCATGAACACCGCTATTTAACTCTTTTATTTTTAACATTTATACTGATGATCCCAGGAGCCCTAACAGGTGCAGGAGCTGCAACAGTTTTAACTGTAGGTACACTTGTGGGGACAGTTTTAATGTATATGGGCATTTCTGAAACAAAAACCGCTGCAATTATTTTTCTTTGCGCTTCTATGAGTGCTGCTGCTCCACCAATCAATTTGTGGGCTATGATGGCTGCTGCTGGAGCTAATATGCCTTATGTTGGTTTTATGCAGCCTTTATTTGTAATCACAATTACTGGAGCAATATTTACAATGTTTTTTCTGGGAGCAAAAGGAGAAAATCCAAAATTAGAGAAAATCTTAGAAGAATTGCCTGAACCACCAGCTGAAATGAATTGGTTAAGAGTTGGAACTCCATTTTTTATTCTAATTCTATTAATAATTGCTGGAAGACTATTTCCTTTTAAAATGCCAATCTTAGGACTTCCACTGATGTTCTTAATTGCAGCTCTAGCAATGTTTTTACTCAGTCCAAAAAAACTAAATATTCTTGATATTGCCGGAAAAACAATAAGATCTCTGATTCCACTTGTTGGAATAATGATTGTAGTCGGAATCTTGATTCAAATTATGGCTTTAAGTGGTGCTAGAGGATTAATATCACTAGCTGTAGTGACTTTGCCAGTCTGGTTTTTATTTGCTTCACTTTTTATCATACTACCAGTCTCAGAAGGATTACTGCAGTATGCTGTGGCTCCTCTACTTGGAGTACCTTTGATTTTCTTATTTAACATGAAAGGTTTTAATCCAGTTATAATTCTTTCTGCAATGGCAGTTATGTGGCCGCTTGGTGATATTTTACCCCCGACTGCTGTCGTTGGTAGAGCAACAGTAATAGAACTGAATTATCAGGGAAGATATTATAAAGATTTTCTTAAAACATGTTTAATCCCCATGGCATTTATTTTAGCTTTATGTACAATATTTCTTGTTTTCAGCAATCAATTGTCATTTTTAGTCGGAGGATAATAATTCAGGAGGTTATTTTATGGGTATTATAAATTCAATTGTAGAGTTCAGTTATTACCTTATCAGTGCTTTTATTGCCTTTGTACTCCTGAGAGAAATTATTAAAACCAAAGATGCTCAGGAAGCTGTTCTCTATTCAGTAATAATAATCCCCTTTATTCTTAGAATATTGAGGATTAAATGAGGTGAATTAAGATGTCTAGCAAAAATTTAATTTTAATTAAAGTAATAACTGCGGTTATTGTTATAACTGCTTTAGTTATATCAGGTAAAGCTTTTATTGAACATAGAAATTATAAAGAAGCGGTGATCGCAGGCCCATCTGTAACTGAGGTTAAAACCTTGGGTGATTATTATGACCCCTTAAAAGATACTGTTGCAGATTGTAATATCTATATTTTAGATAGTGGAAAACCTGGTTCTACCTTTTTTGTTATAGGTGGATCACACCCAGAAGAACCAGCAGCAAATCTAAGTGCAGAAATTTTTGCAGAAAATGCTGTTTTAGAAAAAGGAAAGTTAATTATTGCCATTAGAGCTAATAGAAGTGCTTCAACTGTAACTCGTCCTGGTGATGCTTATCCTCAATTTTACAGTATAGAAACTGATTGGGGAGAGAAAAAATATAGAATGGGTGATAGATGGACAAATCCACTAGATTCTTGGCCTGATCCAGAAGTTTATGTCCATTATCCAAGTGAGCAAATGTTAGCCTATATGGATATCAGAAACTTTAATAGAACCTGGCCTGGTAAAAAAGATGGTTCTTTTACAGAGCAGGTTAATTATGCTTTTATGCAGGTAATCGACAAAGAAAATGTTGATTTGTTCATTGATTATCATGAAGCAGAATTAGAATATCCTGTAATTAGCACAATTGTAGCTCATGAGTCTGGAAGAGATATTGCTGCTATGGCTTCTATGACTTTAACCGATATGGAATTTGAAAAGCCAATTAGCATGGAATATTCTCCCAAATCTTTGCATGGCCTATCACACCGTGAAGTTGGCGATAATTCTGATGCTGTCTCACTTTTATTTGAAACTCCAGAGCCATTTTTAGATAGAGTTCGTGGTGTAACAGATGAAAAGCTACTTTTAGAAGGTAAAGATCCTTTTGTACAAAGAGCTGGAGAATTTGGACTTTTATATGAAACAATTGATGAAGATGGCTGGCCAATTGAAGTTCGAGTTGGCAGACACTGTTCTAGTACCTTGATGGTTGCACAGATCTGGAATCAAATGAACCCCGGAAAGGAGGTAATAATAGAAAATGTACCAAAATATTCAGAAATTGTAGAAAATGGGGTCGGTCATTATTTTGATAATCCAAAAAATGCAGATTCAGATCGCGTCTATTATGAGTAAGTAAAAAAAGAAAGGGGATTATAAATGAGAAGAAAAATTACCATTTCTTTAATTTTATTATTAATAACTGCTTTAATAATTAGCAGCTCTACTCTGGCCTGTACTGATATTCTTGTGGGAAAAGAAGCTACAACTGATGGTTCTGTTATTACTTCACATACCGCTGATGGCAGATATGACTCTAGAATCCAAATTATACCTGCTCAAGATCATAAAAAAGGAACAATGGCTCCTGTTTATGAAAATATAGTTTATGCTGACCATATGGATTTAGTTAAATTGGGAGAAATACCGGAAGCGGAACATACTTATAAATACTTCCATGGAGCATATCCTTACGCTAATGAACATCAATTAGTATTTGGTGAAACTACTATAGTAGGGGCACCAGAGACTGCCAATAGTGAAGAAGCAATTATGACCATTGAACAACTTGAAGTTTTTGCTCTACAGAGAACTAAGACTGCCCGTGAAGCAATTAAGCTTATGGGGGAATTAGCTGAAGAATACGGTTATAGAGAATCATGTTATAGAGGAGAATGTCTGACAGTTGCCGATCCAAATGAAGTTTGGGTTTTTGAAATTTATGGAACCGGACCAATGTGGACTAAAGATAGTGGAAAACCTGGTGCAGTCTGGGCTGCAAAAAAAGTTCCTGATGATCATGTTACTGTGGTTCCAAATATAAGTAGAATTGGAGAAATACCAGAAAACTATAAAGAACAAGATAATCTACTAGTTTCTGACAATTATAAAAAAACTGCATTAGAGTTAGGATTATATAATGAAAAAGAATCTACATTTGTTTGGAATAAAGTATATGGAGATATCGACAATCATCCTTGGGATCCTGGATCCAGTAATAGACTCTGGCGGGTATATAATGAATTAGCACCCTCTGGCGACTGGAAATTTGAAAATGCGCATGATTATCCTTTTTCAGTAAAACCAGATAAAAAAGTTTCAGTCCAAGATGTTATAAAACTTTTTAGAGATACAGATAAAAATACCAAACATGACCTTGCAGATCAAGAAGGATGGTATTATGAGAATGAAGATGGCGAAATGGTAAAAAGTGTTTATGCAACTCCACAAGCAGATGGGGAAATGCGTAAACTTTTAGGCCTTGATTATTATCGTCCTATAGCCCGTTATTACTGTTCTTATTTCTTCGTTTCGCAATCAAGAAACTGGCTTCCAGATGAAATCGGAGGAGTAATTTGGTTTGGACTTGATAACCCAGAAAACAGTCCTTTCATTCCAATGAATGTTGGAGTAGAAGCTGTACCAACTTCATGGAAAACTCTTGATAGAGACAAATTTGATAGAGATTCTGCTTGGTGGGCTTTTGCTCAAGTAGATGATTTTGTTAATATGCGCTATGGAGATCTAAGAGAACAAGTTGATTCTGTATTAAATCCAATGCAAAATCATATTTTCGAACTACAAAATAAGATTGAAGAAAAAGCTGTAATTCTTGATATTACTCAAGATGAACAAGCTGTAAAAGAGTTATTAACTAACCACACTGGTTCATTGATGCACTGGACAGAAAATCGTTATTGGCAACTCGCTGACGAGCTTTATTATCAGATCAATAATAATTAAGGGGGATTTATTAAATGCTTAACAAAAAAACACTTACAATTACACTTGCTGTTTTAATGGTCATCTTTATGGGATTTACAGCAGTTAATGCCTGTACTTCCATTATGGTTGGAAAAGATGCCTCAGTTGATGGTTCTGTCATGACAACTCACACCTGTGATGGTAACTATGATGCACGAATTCAAATTGTTGAAGGTGAAAAGTTTGAAGATGATGCAATGACTACAGTTTATGGTACTCGCTGTCATGATGGAATTCCTGGTTATAATGTTACAGAATTAGGAGAAGTTCCGCAGGCAGAAGAAACATATACTTATTTCCACATTGCCTATCCTTTTATGAATGAACATGGAGTAATGATTGGTGAAGCAACTTTTAGTGGTAGAGGCGAATTAAAAAATACAGATGCAATTCTAATGATTGAAGAATTGGAAAGACTCGCTCTTCAAAGAGCAAAAACAGCTAGAGAAGCTGTTCAGATCATGGGAGAATTAGCAGAAGAATATGGATATGCTGATGGTGGAGAGTCTCTAACAGTTATTGATGGTGAAGAAGCATGGATGTTCGAAATTGTAGGCCCTGGACCAATATGGTCTCCAGGAAGCGAAGAACCTGGCGCTATCTGGGCAGCTAAAAGAGTTCCTGATGGCCATGTTAGTGTAGTTTCAAATAGAAGTAGAATTGACACCCTCGACCTTGGTGATCCAGATAATGCAATGGCTTCTGAAAATGTAAAATCTTTTGCAAAAAACATGGGCTGGTGGGACCCTTCTGAAGAATTTATGTTCTGTGCAACATACAACCCAAATCCTTATGGTGCAGAATATTATCAAAAAAGACGTGAATGGAGAGTCTTATCTATTTTAGCTCCATCACAAAATTTTGATCCTAAAGCAGATCGCTATCCCTTCTCAGTTAAACCTGATGAGAAAGTTTCGGCTCAAGATTTAATGGCTATTAAACGTGACCACTATGAAGGTACTAGATTCGATTTAACTGAAGGTCTAGCCGCTGGTCCATTTGGTAACCCAAATAGATATCCTACACCTACCTCTGTAAAGCCTGAAGGTAAAAAAGATATGGACTGGGAAAGAGCTATTTCAATGTTCCGCTGTTCTTATAGTTTTGTAGGTCAGGCTCGTAGTTCAATGCCTGCACCAATTAAATCAATACTCTGGTTTGGCGAAGATGCCCCACATTCTACTGTTTATGTTCCAGTTTATAGTGGTACAAGAGAACTTCCTGAAGCATTTACTTCCGGTAGAAGAGATAAATTTGATAGATCATCAGCTTGGTGGGCTTTTGATTTCGTATCTAATTGGGCTGATCTAAAATACTCATATATGATAAAAGATATTCAAGCAATGCAGGAAAAGTATGAAGGTAAGTTTTTCGATATGCAGCCTGCAATTGACAAAGCTGCTTTAGAAATCTATGATTCTCATGGTGCTGAAAGAACAAAAGAATTTTTAACTGACTACAGCTATAATAATGCACAAAAAGTTGTAGATGAATGGTGGGAATTTGCTGATGAAATGATTTATAAATATAATGACGGATATATTAACTATCCAGACAAAATTCAATCTGTTGGCTATCCTACAGAATGGTTAGAAGAAGTAGGATTCGGTGAAGGTACTGTAGCTGAGTAATTTAAACTACTCTACTAAAATTAAGGCTCAGCCCCTGCTATGAATTAGAGGGGCTGAGCCTTTTTAATCTAAATTTTTTACTTTAAATCTTTATTTTCATATTCTGATTCTTTTCCTTCTAAGAAATTATATTCATAATCATCATAGATTTTACTAACAAGTGATACCATTCCTAGTAAAGCAACTACGTTAGGAATTACCATAATTCCATTAAACATATCAGCCATTTCCCAGATCACTGGCACTTTCATAACTGCACCTAAAATCACACAGCCAACAACAACCCAGCGATAAAATTTAACTTTTCCTTTGCCAAATAAGTATTTAATATTAACCTCACCAAAATAATACCAACTAATTATAGTTGTAAAGGCGAAAAAGAAAAGTCCAATTGCCACAAACTTCTCACCCATACCACCTAAAGCTTGAGCAAAACCAGCTTGAGTCATTGCTGCCCCCCGCATTGCTTCACTCTTGAAAACTCCACTAGTGATAATTACTAAAGCTGTCATAGTACAAACAACAAAAGTATCAAAGAAAACACCAAAAATAGCAACTAATCCCTGTTGAGCTGGGTGATTTACTTTAGCTACTGCATGAGCATGAGGAGTAGAACCCATTCCAGCTTCATTAGAAAACAAACCACGAGCTACACCATAACGGAAAGCTTGTTTAATTGAAACTCCAATAACTCCACCTGTAGCAGCTGTTGGATTAAAAGCTCCATAAAAAATCATTTTAAGAGAAGGAATAATACTCTCAAAGTTAATTATTATCACAGCTAAACTTGCTAAAAAATACATTACTGCCATAAATGGAACTACCATCTCTGTAATATGAGCAATTCTTTTTAGACCTCCAATAATAACTAGACCTACTAAAATTGAAATGATAATTCCGATTACTAAAGTAGAAATTCCAAATGCCTCAGACATGGCTGTAGCAATTGAATTAGATTGAACCATATTTCCTACTATTCCCAAAGCTACAACTATAGAAACCGCAAAAAGTGCTGCTAGGGATTTACTGCCTAAACCATTACGAATATAAAAAGCAGGACCCCCTGTCATCTCTCCATCTACTGTTTCTTTAAATTCTTGTCCTAAAACTGCCTCTGCAAAAACTGTACCCATTCCAAAAACTCCACTAATCCACATCCAAAAGACAGCTCCTGGTCCACCAGCCGCTATAGCTGTTGAAACCCCAACTAAGTTACCAGTACCAACCTGAGCAGCAACTGCTGTGGCTAAAGCCTGAAAAGATGATATTCCAGATTCATCAGCCCCAATTGATTTATCAAACATTTTAGCAAAAGTTTCTTTAAAAGCAGCTTTTAGTCTTCTAATTTGAATAAATCTTAGCTTCCAGGTAAATAAAACCCCTGTTCCTAAAAGCAAAACTAACATTACCGGTCCCCAGAGAATACCATTAACATACTGAAAAAAAGCCATAACATTTCCCCTTTCTTAGTTTAATAAAATAAGATATTGTGAAATATATAACAATTTTTATTATAACTTATTATAGAATATTTTTCAAATAAAGTATTATTTAAGCATTTATTTGATTTTTTTAAATTTTCAAACTAAATCTTTAACTTAATCCAGCTCTCTGATCTTAAAAATCTTTGAAATTTTATTTAAGATATTTAAAATCAATAAGAGCTGTTAGATATTTAATTTGATTATAATTTTCTTTACAAGAAAAACCTTAATAGTTATTCAATAAAACCTGCATTCTTTAATTCTTCTCTTGCTTTAGCTTCATCATCTTCAGCAATTAAAATTACAGGTCCACTACAACCCATTCCAGTTTCTGCATAAATATCTTTTTTCCAGAGAGAGTTTTTAGCTGCATCAATTTCTAAAATATCAATACCTGCTATCTCCTCATCTGTAACTTTTTTTGTTGGTTCTTTAACTGTTTCAGCTTCTGCTTTTGAACTGCTGCTTTTTATTTCAGAGATTATATCTTTTAAGCCAGCATTATTTGCAGCTTTCATTTCCGCTTTAGTAATCTCTAATAAATTACCCTTACTTACTTCTGCCATAAATTTAATTGCATTCGCAATTACTGGTGCTCCTGATGCACGAGAAACAATACCTATTAATTTATCAAAGTTTGTGCCAATTCCTGGTCCATAACCATAACCTACTGCTTCATACTGTCCACCTGTATTAAAGGCAGAAAATATTTTCATCAGCATATTTCCAGTCAGAGTATCAGTAACCATTATATCTGGAACTCCTAAAAGTAGGTCATTTCCTCTCATCACTGAACCACCATCTGCTCTCACAGAAGTTGCAAATTCAAACTCATAACCATTTTCTTTTAACTTCTGCAGATTTTTTTCTACAAGTCTTGCTCCTTCAACATTTAAAATACCTACAGTTGGCTTTTCAATCCCTAAAGATTTTGCAGCTGCAATACCATAAATAGTATTTTTAAGCATTGATGGAACTCGATTAGTATCGGTAGTACCTGTTGTTGTAGCAATCAGCATTTCTTTTCCCTGACCAGGAGTTACAACTCTACCTACTGTTGAAACACCTAAAGGAAAACTATAATGCAAGGTAACTGCTGCATCAAGCTCATTATTATCTAATTTTTGATCCATTATAGAATGAGCATCTGCTAAACAGCTGCATTTGTCTCCCTCACAACCTATTAAATCTACTTCTAAATCATTATATTTGTTTTCAGCCAGTTGAGCAGCTTTTTTTAATTCCTCTATTCCATGTTCACTATCCAGTAAAGTTAGGCCAATTTTCTTTTTATCACCAAACTCACCTGATTCAATAGCTGCTGCAACCTCATTAAACACTCTGGCAACTCTTTTATTTATTTTATCTGTCATTTTATACACCTCACTCGGTTTCGCCGAGAAGATTATCTGCCATCTGGCGCATAGCACCGGCGATCATATTTTTAATTTCTTTATCACTTACACTATCTTCTTCTTCTTTTTTTACTCCAGAATTCTTTTCCATTACAAAAGAAATACCATCAAATTGATTGGTCATTCTACCTAAGAAAAGACTTCCTTTACCAATAATCATTGCTTTTTCAATCTGGCCATTTTTCATCATTACTGAAGCTGGACCAACAACTGGAACCCCTGAAGGAATATGTCCCTGAGTTGGAGCAAATCCTGGCATTCCATGTTTATTAACAAAGTTCATCAGTTCTTTTCTTTCTAAATCGCCGCGCTTAACACCTAAAGCAGCAATCATTTTGTAATTTGACTCTGGAACATCTCCTGCACCAGCAGGTTTTGTAAGTTCTGGATTCTGCATTTCTACAGAATATTTATCGATATCTTTAATATTTAAATCATTTTCATCTAAAGGATCAGTTACTAAAGAACTAATTACTGCTTGAGGTGAAGATCCTGTTCCAACTTTATGACGACCAATAATATCAGTTCTAATAACTGGACTGACTCCATCATTTTTGGAAACTAAAATTGCAAATCCACCTAGGGTATCTTCTAAAACAGGCATTTCTTTTTTGATATGATCTTTACCATTCATACCTAATTTTGCTACAGATCCACCTGCTGCAACTACAACATTATCATAAATTCCTGCTTGAACTAAGGCAGCTGCATTAACTATCGCATGAGAAGGTGCTGCACAGAAACTTCTAACATCTGAGCCATTAGCATTCTCACAGCCTGCCATTTCTGCTATGGCTTTAGCAAAGTTACCTCCACCACGCTGATTAATATCTCCACATGCCTCTTCAGAGCATTCAAGTATATAATCAATATCATTTAGATCAAGATTATTTTTTGCAGCTAAATTTTTGACTGATAATACACCAGATGCTTTGGCAACTAAATTTTCTAAAATAGTATGTGCATTAAGATTTACATCACTTTCGTGTGCTCTTTTTACACAACCAACTAGTTTTTTATCTAAATAAAGTGGTTCTGCATGATTTTCTAATAAAGCCTCCAGTTCAGAGATCTCTTCCCCTTCACCTAGCTCAATTTCCATTTCTTTTAAAATAGGATGTTCTGCAACTTTGGGCTCAATCTCTTTAATGAATTCCTGGCTTAACTTTACTAAATCAAATACATCAACATGTTTGATTAAAGCATAGAATTCATCTTCTGGCATAATTTCACCAAAATCTCCAAAGCGTCCGCCCTCAATAAAGTTTTCTTCTTCATACCAGGGAGTTTCAATATCTCTCAACTCATCAGGTAAAATATTACCTATATAAGCCTGATTGGGAGCATAGGAAACTACTTCTTCAAAAGTCCTTAAATAATCATCCAATTTCTTTAAATATTCATCATCAGGATTTTTTGCTCTAGTTGTTGTCTGATTAGAGCCGGCCTCCTTTAATATATTAGGAGTATGTACTAAAACATATCCTGATCCTTTAATTACTGGAAAATCCATTTTTCCACCTCCACAAAATTTTGAAATCACTATTTAAAATATCTTCTATAATTCTTTTTCTGCTGGATTGACTAACCTTTCAGCAACTTTACCATCTTTAAGTTTTAAAACTGTAGGTATTTCTTCAATATCATATCTATTAGAAATAAGTCTGTTTTTATAAGTATCGATTTTTAAGAACTTATAGCCCTTAGCTTCAAGTTTCATATTTTCTAATTTAGATACTATATTCATACTTTTTTGATCAGTAACACTCCAAAAGACTACAACAGCAGGTTTATCTGAATTAACTACATTTTTCTCCCAGTATTCTTCTTCTTCAATATAACCCTGAGCCATCACTGCAGCTGTTGCACCATCACCAGCAGCAGTTATTACCTGGCGCACAACTTTATCTCTTACATCACCAACTGCATAAACACCAGGCTGGTTTGTTTCCATCTGCTCAGTAGTTTTGATATAACCATTTTCAGTTAAATCTACTGTTCCTTCTAAAAAGTCAGTGCTTGGTACCCGACCGACAAAGAAGAAAACTCCTGAACAATTAATTTCAGATTTTTCACCACTTTTTATATTTTTAACAACAGCTTTTTCTACCAGGCCATCACCTTTTATTTCTTCTAAGGTTGAATTCCAGACAAAGTCTATTTTTTCATTTTCCATCGCCTTTTCCTGCAGAATCTTTTCGGCATCCATTACTCCTTCATCATGAATCACAACCATAGTCAGTTTATTGACAAACTTAGTCAAATAAATTGATTCTTCAACAGCTGAGTTTCCATTACCAACT
>Ga0208818_10046_pt1 | contig 28702 bp, 14 predicted proteins | sample Shrwel1BS1Day122_FD_187540 | JGI IMG/M metagenome (GOLD analysis project Ga0208818, IMG submission 187540) | Subsurface microbial communities from deep shales in Ohio, USA - Utica-3 well 1 S-1-Day122 (SPAdes) (version 2) ...
AAATTTTATGAACTGGCTAAAGCAGAAAAAATAGTTGCTGAACCAGTATTAGCTTAAATAGAAAAATAAGAAACTAAGAATGAGTGAGCTTAACAAACATATTCTCCATATTTAGGGGGTTGAACCGATATAGCTAACTTAGCTAATAAAGCTGTTGTTTTTCCACTACCTGGACAAGCAACTATATCTTTAGATTCTAAACATTTAATTACTTTTTTTCGTTTCTGATCAAATTTATTTCCTTCAGGTAAAAATATTTTTTCGGCATATTTAATATCTTCTTTTGTTATTTCAATCATTATCCTCACCCTGATTACAAACATATTTTAAGGCATCTATAATATATTTTAATTTTTTATCACTAAAAATTCTTCTTTTGATTTCTTCTTTATCCAAATCATTTAATAGTTTAGCAAAACATTGTGCAGTAATAGCCTTAGAAATATTCTTATCTAAAAGTATATTATTATAAACTTCATAAGCTATTCTTTCTGAAGACCAATTTTCTGTTTCCCATTTTTTGAGTTTTTTCTCTACTTCATTATCACATTCTTTTTCTTTTTCATCAGTCAATACATATTTATCACTATTCTGGATTTTTTTTGCATATAATACAGCTTTATAAAATTCAACAATTAAACAACTTAGAGCTAAAACATATTCTAAAGTCCAATCTGGAGAAACATAAGTCTTGACTCCTTGACCATCATACCTTTCTTGTTTTTCTTTTATTTTTTCTTTTACTGCAAACTTATATTCTTCATCTTTCCCAAAATCTAACTTTTTTTCCTCTAAAAAATTATCTGGTTTTATATCACAATCAGTAATACAAGCTACTGGTATTTTCATTCTATTTTCATGTTTTCTTTGGAAAATTTTAGAATACCTCAAAAAAGCTGTGCTCCCAACATTAACAATCGAAACACCATATTTTGATAACGGCAAATCGATAACATTAGCAATTGTTGGTATCAATAAATTTTCAGCATCTCCTTCAACTAATATAACTCCTTGAGCGAAAAACAAATTAGACTTGGTAGAATTTAAAAATCTTTCTAAAAACAAATAATCACCTTTAAGCAACTTAGTATATTTTCTACCCATAGGAAACGCTTCTCCATTTTTTATAATAATCAAATTTTTTAATTTAATTGTTGAAGCTAAAATTGGACTATGACTGGTAAGTAACAATTGCACTCCCAAGTTCCCAGTTTCTCTTTGTAAATATTCCACTAATCTCAATTGGGCTTGAGGATGCAAATGAGCTTCAATTTCTTCAATTAAAGCTAACTTTAACCCTGTATAATTAACTCTTTGTAAAAGTAAAAATTCAACGGCAATAAATAAAAGATTTTCAGATCCTAGTCCTACCTTGTTTTCTGACAAACTCAAATTTAGTTTTTCTAAAATTGATTTCAAATCCATTTCTGCTATTGAAACATCCGAATTTAATAGATTATTGTTATTAGAAAACACTTCTAAATAATTATTAATACTATCTAATATTTCTTTACCACTTTTATCTTTAGTCTTTGTCCCAGTAAAGTAATTTTCGATTTCTTTATTAGCATTTTTTACAATTTCCATTATTTTATGTTCTTCTTTTTCTTCAAAAGCTTTATGACTATCTAATACTTTAGACAATCGGGAATTTCTTCCTGATCTCAATTCATTTTCAGCGTCTCTCAATGGTTTTAAATATACGACTCTTAATAAATCTCTTGCTTCTCTGCTTAATTTTTTACCTTCATCATCTGCCCCAGCTTTAAAATCTACATAAATTTTTCTATTATCTCTTTTAGCTTCTAACCAAACTTTTAAATAATATTGAGCTTTACCACTATCATCATTTTCAATTCCAGCCCATTTCAAAAAATGACTAGCCTCTTTATTTTCAAATCCTCTGAATATACATTCAATTTTTAATTCTTTTGTTCTTCTTTTACTTTCAGATTTTTCATTTTTTAAATGAAAATCTTCATATTGAATTCTATAAAATTCATGACTTTCTGTTAATAAAAGAAACTTTATAGCATCTATAATACATGTTTTACCTGAATCATTTTCCCCTACCAGTAAATTGAACCCTTTTTTTAACTCTAAAGATAACCCTGGAGCCTTTCCATCATCAGATGATCCAAACTTTCTAAAGTTCCAAATTTTAAGTTCAGATAAATACATTTATTAACCTCCATTATATTTCATTAACTTATCTTTGAAAATGACTTGAAAATAATCATCTTAATACTTTTCTTACAAAAGCAACTGTAAAATAAGCCATCAAAAACATCCCTATAAAACCCTCAATTCCTGACAATAAAATTAACATAAAGTTATCACTTATATTCTCGATAACAGAAGAAAATGAACTAGAACCATATCCAATAGTCAAAAATGTTATTATACTATGATATAAACTCTTTTTATATGTTTGACAATTAAATTCAGAAAAGAAAAATAAATATTTAAAAGAAAAACCAAATACAGTAAAAATCATAAAAGAAAAAATTCTTTTCGGACTGGTTCCATATTCCCCAATTAACTCTTGAATAATAAAGTTTAAAATAAAATAAATTAATGCTTTAGAATACTTCAAGAAAAGTTTAATAATTCTATATAAATTATTACTTAGATTACTCAGTTTGTTTTTATTTCTGAATTCGAAAAATATATGAAAGCTTTTCTTTAATAATTCATTCTCTTTTTTTATTTCTGTGCAAAGTGAATTTTTCTTGTATCGGATGCTTTCTTTTTTAAAATTAACATATGCTTGGTCTTCAAATTCATATTCACCAAGCTTATTATAGTTCTCTTTTAAAAGCCTATATTGATCTTTAATATTTGAATATTTATTATCTTCACCATCAACAATTTCTTTAACATTGTTATTAAACCAGTGAATATAAATAAGTCCTAGATTCTTCAAGTTATATATATTCAAATTGTTTATATAAACACTTTCATTTTTTCTAGGTTTAAAATCTAATACTCCTTTATTCAAACTTTCTTCTAAATTAACATATCTACAACTTTTTAATCTTAAATCGATATAGTCATTAAAAACACACCTCTTAAAACTTAATTCATCTTTATAAGAAGTATTATAAAAATAACCATGCTCATAAAAAATAGAATTATCAAAAATAGCACTGTCTAAAAACTCAGTTGAAGTAAATCTAACTTTATTATAGAATTTAATGTTTTCAAAATTAGCTTTTTTATCGAACTTAGAAAAAATTAAATCAAAATTACTTTTAAAATTAGAGTGATTAAATATTGCTCTTTGAAAACTAGTTTTCGAAAATATTATAGGCTCATTGCACTTAGTGTTTTTAAATATTAATTTATTATTAAACTGTATATCTTCGAATAAACATTTTTTTAGAAACTGAGCTCTTTTGAAACTAACTTCTCCCCTAAAAATCATTGATGAATTTTCTGACTTCATAATTAATTTACCATTAAAGTTTGTATTAACAAAAGAAACATTGTTAAGTTTTGAGTCAATAAAAAATGTAAAGTAATTAAATTTACTTCTAGTAAAATCAGTAGTCCCTTCAACAATGCTATTATGAAATCTAAATAATCCTCCGACATTGATTTCTTCTAAAAACAAATCATGTTTGAAATTGATGTCATAAAAATTAACTTTATCGATGAAATTTACATTTCTAAAGTTAGCATTACACTTAAATTCAATGTCTTTAAATATTATATTTTCTTTAAAAGTACAATTATTGAAATTTGCTTTTTCTAAGAAAATAATATCTGTTAAAAACATTTCATTTTGTATTATTCCCCCTGAATTTTCAGTTTTAGTAGCATGAAAAAATGCATCTTTAGCTTCCATATTTTTTATTTTTATTTTTTCATTTAAATTCTCTTTAATTCTTTTTATGAAACCCGTTATATTTTCAATATAACATCCCTTTAAATCTATATTTATTTCTTGACTAAGATTTTCTGAAATCTTTTCTTGGGATAAATCAACATATTTATATTTTTGTATCTTGGTTTTAACCCCATATTCATTAAAATATGTTATATAAACAACTTTACAATCAATTTCATTTTTATCACCAATTTGGGTATTATAAATTTTAAAATAATCCTCAAAAATAACATGTTTTGGTATTTTAAATTCTTTACTATTTTGAATAATGGTTGTGGTTATATTCATAAAATACCTCCATTATAATTAATTCAAATAGACTACCCCACACCCAACGCTTTATAAACAGCATCAATAGGATCTTCATAAAATGAAATTTGAAATTTAGAAAATAGTTCTGAAGGTACTGTAGAAATATCAGAAGCAGATGACATTGGCAATAATACTTTTTTAGCTCCTGCGTCAAAGGCTACCTGCAATACATTTGCTAATGAAGATACCTTTTTAATTGTTCCCCCAATACTCATAGAACCTAGGATAACCATTCTCTCCTGCACAGGCCTCTGCATAGCTCCAGAACACATAGCAACAAAAGCAGCAAGGGTTAACTCTGGTGTTAATCCCACCCCCTGTAAATCCTGTATATGAAGCAGATAATTGTTTTTTGAGGTGCTGATACTATTACTTATGCTTTTTGAATTTGCTTTAAAATAATTGAAAGCCATATCAATATTTTCTCTGGCCAATCTATTTGAACTCAAACCTGATTTGGTAAATTTACCTTTACCACTAACTACTTCAACTTCAATCTTATAAACTCCAATAATACCAGATTCAGTATCACCTACAGTATAAACATGACCTGGTTTACCCTGGCCTTCTGGAATTAACTTGTTTCCACCCTGCTCAGGTACTGAAACAAACTCCTCTTCATTACTTTCAGTATCAATATAGGAAAAATGTACATCATAAAATTCCATTCCACCTATTTTTTTAAGTTGTTCTTTAACTCTTCTTCTACCTACAAGAGCATATTGTAAAATTTCTTCTAAATTCTCTTTTTTAAAATTACCATTGGGATATATCAGTTTTATTAAACCTGAAACTGTTTTTCTAACAGCAATAACATCTCTCTGGTTTAAATTATTTCCTAACTTAAAGTGTTTATCAATAGAATCTGAATAGGAGAACTTTCTCATCTCTTTAAAAAACTCAGATAAATAATCACTGATAAATCCATATTGATCAGTAATATATTCTGGTCTCATTTTAGGAATTTCCCAGCCTGGAAGATAATAGTGAATTCTATCAAAAAAGGCAGAATCATAAGATATTTCATCGGGAAATGGATCAAACAAATGAGAAGTTTTTAAAAGAACTTTTACATCCTGATTAATATTACCGATATAAACCATGGAAGCATTAGCACTCTTTTCTTCTCTACCACGGGCAAAAGAACCAGAAGCCATAAAGTCTTTTAAAATCTGAATTCCATCTTTATCTTTAAACTTGATACCTGCAACTTCATCAAAAGCAACAGTATCCCAAAGCCCTACTAAACCAATTTTTCTGGTATTCATATTATAAAATAGATTTGCTACTGTACTCTGGCCACCAGATACTAAAATTGTATTTGGAGATATTTCTTTATAAATATGAGATTTACCCGTGCCTCTTGGCCCTAATTCGACTAAATTATAATTATTCTCTACCAAAGGAACCAGTCGTTCTAATAAGTGCCATTTAGCATCATTTTCAAATTGAGTTGGTTCTAAACCAACTGATCTAATTAAAGCATCCATCCACTCATCTTTAGTAAATTCGTTTCTACCATCAAATATCTCACTTAAATCCATATTAGGCATTTGAATAGGAGTAAGAGTTTTTATACCAAAGGGATTTCTATCTTTAGCTTCTTCATCAAAAAAATACTCCATCTTTAAAATACACCAGATTCCACCAGAAAGAAGCTTATTATACTGTTTAACAAAATTACTAGATATAGTAACCCCACTAATTCCCAGATTAGAAAATCTAGCCTGGTATTCATCCTTTTTTTCATTTAGCTTAACCGTTACTTTATCTATTACAGTATAAACAGCATTCTCTCTAATTTTTGATTTTATCTTTTCAGCTTCATCAGGCCGAACAAAGTTAGAGGATAAAATATCTTTTACCCTCTGAACTCCTTCTTCTATACTATCTTCATCATCTGTAGCAGCATACATTCCAAGTAAGTATTCTAAAACATAAACTGGAACATTAGCTCCTTCTTTTATTTTTTGAGTAAGGTCTTTTCTTACTACTCGACCTGAAAATACTTTATTTAATTTATCATTTAGAAAGTCTTCCATAAATTCACCTTCTTTAAAGATTAAAGTATATTAAAATTCAAAATCATTAGTTATTGCTAAACTAATTTTATAAGCAATTTTTTCATAAATCTTCTCCACTGACTCATCCTGGTCTTCAAGTATTAAATAATAATCTTTATTTTCATCATACTGCTGGTTTTTGAGAGTGAACTTCTCTTTATAATTTCTCTTTTTAGCATCCTCTTCTTTGCTGTCAGCAATAATAATGTTCTCATTAGATATTTTATTTCCTTCATCATCAACAAAGTAAGCTAATACCTTACGAGGAGTTATTTTTTCACTTATAGAATCAGTCTGAAAAAATTCTAATCTAAAGATGCTGTTGGTTATCTTTCTTGAGATATTAGTTAGTTTTAAATCCACTTTAGAAGCTTTATATTTACCCTTTCTATCATACTTAAACTTAATTATAGGTATTACTATCTCCTGTAGAGAAGCACCCCCATGGACATAATTTAGGTTGCCGCCACGAGTTGAAAATCTGTTAGCACCTCTGGGAACTGAAACATATAAATCATTATCTTCAGCTAAGTAATTAAGGCTGAAAGTTAAAGCTCCATCTACATCTTGCTTATCTTTATTTATTAAATAGCGTTTACTTTCTTTATTAAAATCTTTTGCATTATGTTTTGTCTTATCACTTGCTTCTAATTTTCTTCTTCTATAAATAAAACCGTGATCAGCAGTAATAAAAATATTACTAGCACTAACATTATTTTTCAAAGCATTAATCAATGTTTTTAAATCTTCAAAAGTATCATTAACTGCTTCAAAAACTTTTTGTTCTGTTTGATGACTCTCTCCCATAGTATCAATTAAATCATGATAGATATAAACCAGATTTTTACCAAAAATAACATCTCTCATTTCATCTCTTGTCATCTGTAATAATTCTTTAGCACTTAAAACAACTGATTTTTCAACATAAGAATTTAAAACTTTTTCTCTATTTTTAGATGAATTAGTGGGCATTCCATCTACTAATATTTGATTGAATTCTTGATCAATATTAATTTTATTATTAGGAAGTAAGCTGGCCATCCCTAAACTCGTTTCACTGGGAATACTGCCCTGATAAGCCATTAATTCTGTTGGTGATTTAAATTCTTTTTGCAGCTGTTCATTTAATTCTTGAGCTGCTTCATATCTAAAGCCATCTGAAATAATAACAAAAGTTCTTTCTTCTTTATCCATTTTCTTTCTAATATTATGGTAATAAAATTTCTGCTGCTGTTTTGTAGAGCCGATCTTCCATTCTTTTTTTTCAGCTAAACTGTTAGAAAACTTGATTGATAATTCCTGAATAAACCAGTTAGAATAAAGATTTTCTATTCTTTCCTTTAATTCAGCTAGAATACCTTTATTTTTCACCAGATCATAAGCTAAATAAAAATGGCGGTAGGCTTTATCAAATTGATAATATTCTTCTTTGTATTTTTCAAAAAATTGGTCAGCCTTTAATTGAGGAATATTTCCAACTTCTTTTTTTAGTCTTAACAGCTCGATTGCAGAATCAATTGCCTGATAAGTATCATTAAAATATTGATACCAGTGTTTTGTTTTACGAGTTGAAATGATTTCCTTAAAGTTATTAAACTCTTCTGAACCAGATACTAAGTTATCAACTATTTTTTTTATAATCATTTCATCAAAGGCTCTAAAACTCTCACACTGCAGATAATCATTAATATCCCATTTCTTTAAATAATCTTTTAGACTTAATTCTTCCTGCAGCATATCTACCTTTTGATCAAATTCTTTATAATCTTTAGCATGGTTCATCCAGTTACTTAAAAAGACCACACAGTTAGCCTCTTCTGTAGATAATTCATTCTGCCAGTTTTCTGGTAAATCTATTTTTAGATTATGTCTGATATTAGTGATTAAAAACATCAGCATTAACTGCTTTAATGATTTTTCCTCTTTGACATATCCATATTTTTTAGAAATGAGATCCCAGATACTTTGAATATAACTAAACTTATTTAATTTTTCCCAGATACTATTATCTTCATTTAAAACATCTTTTAAAACCTCTTTTACTGCTCTTTCTAAATTTGGTGCTTTTAGTTTAGCCAAAGCTGAAAAGATTGCGATATCTAATTTTTCTTGATTAAAATCCTTTATATTATAATTTTTAAGTCTGTTATATCTTTGTTTGTTATTAAAAAACTTTTCATGTTTTTCAAATGCTGGCCGCATATACTCTTCTTCTACTCCAAAGTCTCTCATTATCAAAGTAGTTTTATCTGCAGTAAATTCCTGTGAATATCTATAGATATCTAAAAGCCAGTTTTCTTTTTTATCTGGTTTAGCTTGGCTGGAATAGATTAAATAATTTGATTTAGTATCTTCAACTTCCAGCTGATATTTAGTTCTAAAGTTATTATTATCTTTTAACTTCCAGATCTTTGCATTATCTATTTCTAAATTATCTATTTCTTCAACGAAGGCAGCATTAGTGTCATACCAAAAAATGATATGACGCTCTTTTTCTTTAGTTGCTTGATTGAATTCTTTTTCTAATAAATTTTTTATTTCATCTAAGTTCATAACTTCACCCCTAAATCTTCTTCAATACTTTCTCAAACTTAGCATAGTTTTCTTTTACTCCATCATCTAACTCTATCTCTATCTGCTGATTTGCTAGGTGATTTAATTTCTGATCGTACTCTTTTAGCTCTGCTGTCTGCTTTTCTAAGGTTTCTAATTCTTTTTTAGCCTGTGTTCTCTGGCGACCTGATAGATCAGAATCAATTATATTTTGCAGCCTAACCTTTTCTGATTCTATTTTATTCTGCAGTTCATGTAAATAATCAGTTCTTACTCTGGATACAGTCCCTTTATCATAACGATGCATATAAATTAGAGCATTAAAGGCTTTACCTCTTCCATCTGACTGAAATAACCAATAAATAGGGCACTTATTATATTCAGAAGTATGATCTTTGATAAAATCAAAAAGAAAATAGCGTCTAATGGTTTCTCTTGCTGTATCCTGACCACTTGTTCCACCTTCAATTAAAGCATCAGCTATATATTCAAGATTTTCTTCTAAATTCTCTTTTCCAAAAGTTACTTTAACAAATTCAACAAATCTAGCTACTATATCATCATCAAAGTATTCTTTGTCTAAAACAGGAATAATGCCATCTTTATCTGCTTTAAATGTTTCATATTTAGAATGATCAAATTCTCCTCCTGCATAAACTAGACCTTCTTCATCTAAAGAATACCTTCCTAACATACAGCCAACTGCATAAGACATAAATGACCTTATATCTCTAGCTTTATCTGCTTTTCTTACTGTTACATCTTTTTCTTTGACTTCAGGATCTAATTCATCTTCTAAACCATATATTTCAATAAATATTTCATTTAGTTTTTCTTCATTTTCTTTTAGTTGATAGAATTTTTCTTCTGCAAGCTCTGACCAATTATTGAAAGATTCTTCAATAGTATTATTTTCATTTTTGTATTTTAACAATGGGTGTTTTTTGAAGTCCCAGGAAGTTTCAAAAGAGTCCCAATCTCTTTTGGAAATATCTAATGTTTCTTTTAATAAACTACTTATTTTATTTGAATAACTCATATTTTTTTTAAATGGTACTGTAGTAATATCAATTACTTGATATGAGTTAGATTCATTTTTATACATAATATATGTCTGAGCAACAACTGAATTAAGAAAACTTAGAACATAATCAAATAATTTATCATCTTCAATATGAAGTGTTGGAGCAGCAGTTTCATATAATGAATCACTCATATTAATCCTAAAAGAAGGTAAATTTCCAAAAGCTGATTTAGTCCATGTAATTCCTTTTCTAAATAAATATTCAGGATTCATAATACAGGATGTCCTATTATTATTATAAAAATCTTTTGCTTCTTTTGACCAGTCAATAACATATTCAATATTTCCATACCATTTTCTCATACTACCACCTTTAGCAATTTTGAACCATTTTTGATTAAATGTTTGTTCAGATACTTCCCATAAATATCTTAAGTATTTTTTATTATTTGCAGTTTTGTTCTGGGCTCCATTATAATCTAAAGACTCTATATCATCTAATAATCCATATTTATATTTCTCAGATAATTTATCTGTCATTCTATAAACAAATTGGCTCATTGGAAGTTTCTTTATACTATTTAGACTTTGGTGATTATAATAATTATTTTTATTAAAAAACTCAGTTTCTTTATTTTTATTGTTATAATTTACTAATCTTATATATGTTGGCTTATAATTTATATCTATTAATTTCCTAAAAACAAATGCTGTAGTTTTTACAACTTGCCCATTAATTTCTTTAAATGCATCTTCGCCTAAATGTAACATGTTTATCAATTGATTATTTAGAAAATCTTCTCTGAAGTTTATATAAGTCTTTAAGAACATCCAAGAATGCATTGTAATTATTCCTACATATCCAGAATCATAAATTAACTCCTCACATTTTTTTATAAACATAGAATATAAATCATATTTCGAGTTAGGATATAAATTATCAATTTTATTGATTAATGATTTATTCATATTTCCTCTTCCCATATAAGGAGGATTAGTAACTACAATATCATACTTGCTTTTCATAATTTCATATTGTTCTAATAACTGAGGTATTAATTCAATAACTATTTCTCTATTAAGCCCTCCAAATAAATCAATCGTACTCTCCTTTAAATTATTAAGTGCTTTATTAATTAAATCAATAGATATATCTTGATCAATCTTTAAAATAGAACCATAATTTTTAGCATCTTGAAATAAATTAACTAAATATTTCAAGTCATTTTCTAAATAATTTTTATACTTACTCTCGTCAATATTGTCAACTAATAAATCTATTGCTTCTTGATTAATCATATTGCTTTCCTGAATAGAAACAATATTTAAGTTAACTTTTTTTTCGAAAATTCTTGAATCTTTTTCTCTTGCCCTCATCATTACTGATAAAGAAGTTAACTGTGCTGCTCTATCACAAATTTCAAGACCATATAAGTTCTTATTTAAAATCAATTGAGGTATTGAAGATTCCATATATCCTGCTGATTTATAAATATCATAGAGCACTTCAAAAGCATAGACTAAAATATGTCCACTACCTGCAGCAGGATCTAGAAATGTTATGTCTTCTGGATTAATATTTCTATCTCTAATTTTTTCTAATTCTTCTTTTACTTCAGGTTCTTGTTCAGCTTCTTCTAAATAATATTCCCATTTATTTTTCAAATTTTCATTAGTATTAGATTCTAACCAATATCTACCTAAAGAGTTTTCAACCATATATCTAACAATCCAATCAGGAGTAAATAGTTGAGTTGCTGCAGGAATTTCTTCTTTTTTAACTTTGCCTTTGGAACCAAAAACTTCATCTTTTTTTTCAGAAATATAGAACTGATAAATCCAGCCTATAATTTCAACATCCTGCCAGTCTTCATTATCAATATTTTCCACTAGATTTCTAATGACTGAGCCTTCTTTTAAAAGTTCATTGGGCAATAATATTTCAGTATAATCAGCTATCTTTTCAAAAATAAACGGCATAATATCATTTAAAGAATTACACTGTTTGATTAGGAGATAACGATATAAACCATTGGTATCATTATTATCTTCAAATTGATGCACAGTTTTTTCTTCTATATCTAAATCAATATTTAAAGCTTCTTGAATAATATCAGGTTCTACTTTGCCATCAGTTTTAGAAGAAAGCACTTTAATACCTGTTGGTAAATAACCATTCACTTCCATGAATCTCAAGGCAACAAATCTATTAAACCAAGTATAAGCCACCTCATATATAACCTGTTCATAATCTTTTTGTTCTATCTCCTGGATTAATTCTTTTCTTTGATTAATTTCAGTTGAATTTAAAGTTCTCCCATGTATTTGAGCATTATTTTCTAGTTTATGAATCTTATCTTTTTCTATACCTATTTCATAAGCCTTCTGATCAATTTCCTTTATTAATTGATTTCTTGCTTGAACAGCAAACTTTTTTATAGCTAATTTATTCATTATCTTATGCTCCCCCACTATATCAATTTAATATTTTTATCTTCATCTAAAATATTCATTAACTCAGTTCTAATTTCATTTAAGACTTTTTCTATATCATCTTCATTTTTTATAGTTTTAGTCGTTTTAAAAAGTTTATTTAAATTAATTCTTTTAGTTTCTTTTTCTCTAACCATAGTCTTTGGTTCATTTTCTTTTTCAGGTTCATAATCGATATCAGTTTCTTGACCACTAACCTGTTTCTCTTTTATTTTAGCAATTTTTTTATCGATCTCATCAAAACATTTTTGTTTTATAACTTCACTTTCTTGCGGCATAGCAATAATCTCATTAATATTATTAGAATCATTTAATCTTTCTAAAAGATCATCAAAACGCTTTAATAAATTATTCTTAAAATCTTCTTCAAATTCATAAGTGTTGTTTTCTAATTCACTTTTAACTTTATCTTTATCATTTAAAATATCTTCTTTTTTAGATTGGCTTTTTTCTTCTAAAATTTGATCAACAAATATTTTAATGAATTTATCTCTTAATTCAGGCAGAGAATGTATTTCACTATAAGGTTTTTCAGAATCAACTATTGAACGAAGTTCTTCAGCTATCTCAATTAATTCTTTGTTTTCAATATAGTTTTTATTTTTTTCATAAAGCTTAAGAGTTTCCAAAGCTTTATCAAAATGTTTTCTTTGATTTTCAAAAAAACCAAATATCTTATCTAATCTTCTTCCAGTTTCTTTTAATTCATCACTTTTCTGATCAAGCTCTTTATAGAATTGATAAGAATCATCTATATTTTCAACTTCATTAAACAATATTTTGGCAGATTCAAGTTCTTCTTTTCCTGGATATCGTTGCTCTCCTTGATATTCTCTTAAAGTATATTTAATATTAGATAGATATTCATTATTAATTAGATGCTCTAACTCTTCTTTTAGCTTATCTTCATCATCAGGCAAAGTGCTTTTATTAAATAATTCTCTACCTAAGCTTTTTGCATTATTAATTAAATGCTGATCTACTTTTACTCTCTTTTTAATTACTAACTTTTCTTGATATCTTTTTTTAGTTAAATAATCAGTTAAGTCTCTATCCTTAAGACTAATATTTTCACTATTATATTGGAGATTAATTTCTTTAGCTTTAAGTAATTGGATTATAACAGCAGCTAAATCTAATTCTCTCCAACCATAAGGAACAGATGTGTATTTATCTATTAAATTCTTAAAACTAACCCTCATATTTCTTTTGTTTTGTCTATCTAAATAATTTTTTACTTCATCGTAGGCCAGTTTGTTATTCTTATTATCTCCTAATTCTAACTGCAATTTATCGGAATTAATTAAATCATCTAAATCACTTTGAGATTCGTAATGTTTATTAATATAATTAAGTTTTTCATAAAGTGATTCAATTAAATACCTAAAACTTTCATTGATTTTTTTAACAGGATCAGTAGTTCCAATCTCAGGATCACTATTTCTAACAAAAACCTTGGATTCACCTAAGTTATCTTCTATTAATGACTGAATCCTCTTTTTGCGAGTAGTCTGTTTCCTTTGAATACGACTTATTATATCTTCATAAGAATTAGTCTTATTCTGACTGCTCCTTTTTCTTAGGTATTTCTCTATTTTTAAAGATTGTTCTATCTCATCTATAAATCTTGTGTTTTCAGGCATTTTAATTATAATATTATTATCACCTGAAGATTCCAATAACAGCTGACGATCATCCACTTCTGGATAATATGGTGTTAAAATCTTAATCCCAATATCTTCAGTTTGACGCCCTCTATTCATCTCATCTATTATTTGATTAAAGGCAAAATCATATTTTTTATTGTATCTATACTTTTTATCAGTATAAATTTCTTCAAAAATAATATCTCCAACATATTTTAGGATTTTAGATCTATCAACATTCATTGAATTAATTTCTCTATTTATATCCTGTTCTTCATTTGTTAAGAAGAAATATTCTTCACCATTTCTCTGGATTAATGTTTCTTTGAGTAAACGGCGTAGAGATTCTTCAATATTCTTTTTAAGCTCTATTTTATCTTCATCAATTTGGGAAACTAAAAGAGTAGTAATGTTTTCTATATTAGCAGGAACTCCGTTAACATACCTTATTAAAAATAATAGTTTTAAAACTTCAACATCATAATCTCTTAAATTATCATTGCTCTTAGCATTTTCAATTACTCTTCTAATATTAGAATCTAAAAATGATTCTATTGGCCTGTAAAAGGTTGAAAATGGTATTATTTCGCCTTCATCAGAATCAGTAATAGTTTGAGCTGCCTCCTGAAAAGCACTTAATAAAGATCTTTCACCTTCAGATAAGTGTTTACCTGTAGCTCCATGTCTTCTTATTTCTTCGAAAACCTGCTGTAAAAGTTTAAATTGATAGGGCACAAAAGGATAAACTTCTGCAAATTCTGCAGCATCTTTATAATTTTCCATAAATCTGGTGCCTTCACTGAAAGTGATTATATTTTTTAAGACAGCACTTTTATCATTATAAAGAAGTTTTAAAGTTTCAATTGCTGTTTCATTTTTAGCAAGAATACGCTGTTTAATAACTTCATCAACATTAGCTCCAGATAAGTTTAATCTTGTATCAAATCTCCCCATAATTTTAGAAAAGTCCATGCCTTTAATACGCTTAACAGTATCTTCTATAGCCTCTTGAGAAGTTACCATAACCCAGGCCTTTCCACCACAGTGAATACCTAGATCTTCAGCGACAGTCTGCAAGTTAAGCATTAACTGGCCATCATCACCAATATACTGACCTATCTCATCAACTAAAAATAATACATGATGATCATCTTCTTTTTCTTCTATATATTCTTTAACACTTGTTGCAAACTTTTCTATACTAATACTGTAATTATCTTCAGAAGTTTCATACCAGTGCTTAGCCGATTCTTCATTCATTTTAGTAGATCTAACTAAGGCCTCAATAATTGCTTCTTCTTCAAAATAGAAATCTTCTCTTTTATTCTCCCATTTATCTCCTGCAACATCTGCAAATTCATTTTTGAAGTTTTGGAAGTTATCTTCTTGATCCAATCTTCTTTCTAAATCTGCAAGCCAGGGAATACTACCACAATAACCCTGATGTTCATTAAAAACTTTCATAAAAACTTTAACAATTGCTTCTTTATCAGCTTTGCTGTCAGAATCACTCTTAGAGTCAACATTGAATAAAATGACATCAGAAGGAATTTCACTTGCTCTCTGAATATCTGCAAGCAGCATTGGATCTTCTAACTTTTCATCAAAGAAGTCTCTTGCTTTTTTATTTTTAACTTCACGATTATCTAATATGTAAGAAAGAATCTTTAAGAAATGTGATTTACCAGATCCAAAGAAACCTGAAATCCAGACTCCCATATTATCAGTATAATTGTCAATTCCTTTTTTATAGGCTTCAAAAAAGTCCTGAAAGTGCATTTCTAATTCATTAGTAACAACATATTCTTCTAATTCATTTTTAACTATTTTTTCATCATTCTGAGCAACCTTAATAACTCCTCTGATTTCTCTATTGATATCTTTTTTAAACATATTTTCAATTCTCATAAATTTAGCCTCCTAAATGACTGAATCTTTTCTGGGAACTAAAGAAAAAGCTCTATAATAATTATCATCATGAATATCTCCAAATAGACTTAAGCTGGCTCCATCATAACTTCCTGGAAAAAACATTACTAATGGATTATCTTCTATTTCAGGATGCAAATTATTTAAAACTGTATGTGATCTAACTATTGGCCAGGCCTTACCAACTCCTGTGATGAATATTATCTGATTTTCTTCAACTCTTTCAGAAATGTAGTTGGTAAATAAACGAGCATTACTTTTTAAACTTAGAGTAGTCTTTATTTTTTTTATCATTTTTTGACTGCCGCTTTTTTCTTCCATCTTAAAAGTCTTTTCTAGATAACCTTTATCTTCAAGAATTTCTATCATAATATCAAAAAGATCAAATTCTACTATATCTGCTGTGTCTGGATTATTATTCATCTTGCGAATTAAAAAATCAATGTGGTCTCTGACTATTAATTCATCTTCTGGATCATAATCAAATAAATAAAACCCTATTTCATTACCTAAGCCTTTGTTATTTAAAAAATCTTTCTTTTTTATTTCTGGTAGTATTTGATCTAATCTTCTTCTTATCTGGCTCATTATTCTCCCCCTAACATAACTTCTAGATATACTTTATCTCCGATATTAATCAAATGATCTTCAAGTTCTGGACTAATTAAGGGTTTATTTATTTCTCTTTCATCCTGATCTTTGATAAAATTAGCTTCAAACAGGATTCTTATATAAACCTGTTTTAGCTTGTAATAAGTGTAATTAACCCATTTAGCGACTCTTTCACTCTGCTCAGCCTTATGCTGAAAGAATATATTAAAGTCTTTATCTCTTAAATATGGGTCTCTCACTTGGTATTTATCTTTGTAAACTTCATTCATAAATTCAAAAAAGAGTCGGTCGGTTTTTAAAATAGAATAAACTGTTATTTGCTTACCACTATCTATGGTACCATTTAATAATTTATCTATTAAAAAATCATCTAAAACTTTTAATCGCTTAAAAACTGCAGAAGCGACTTCTTTTTTGCGGTTAGTTGAATCAAACTGAAAAATATTTTCTTCTACAGTTTTCTTTTTTAGATCTCTACTAGACTGCTCGGGATGCTCCAACATAAGCTCGGCAGCCTTTTTAAACTCTACATACAGAAAGGGTTTAGACTTAATTCCTGAACTATATTTTAATTTTTCTTTCATCAAATATCACTTCTCCTTGTAAATCGGGCCAATTAAACTCCTACTTATTATATTATACATAAGTTAATTAATCCCTGCAATAACAAGGAAAATAATGATATTATTCAGAAATTGATGAATTTGATATTTTATTTTATGCTGCAGCAGAAAATGATTTTATAATAAAATATCTTATTCTACATCAAATCTGATAAATCTCCCAATTCTTCAATCAAGGGCAATATAATCTGAGAAATGGGCTTAGTAGTTTTTTGAATCACTTTTTCTTTATCCTGCTCATCTTCTAACTGAGAGTAGATAGAAAAGCCTATTAAACCTAGTGCTATTTTAAATCTTTCTTCATAGAGCTCTATTTCACTCTGATCTAATTTTTTAGTTTTTAAAGTTCTCTTTAAATTAACATTATCTCTATTTACATAAATATCTAAGTCTTTATCTGACTCTTTAATTAAAATTGTACTATCTTCACTCCATTTTTCAGGCCAATCCTCTTTTTCTAATAAAGAAATATTAGGTAAATTTAAATTATCATTTTTATCTTTAGGTTTATTAGTTTTAGTCTTCTTTTTCTTTCCTTTATCAGTTTCAGTTATATTTAAAATAAAACTATCCACAAAAGTAGGTGCAGCACCAAAACTGTCTAGTTCAACATCAATCGTAATCCTATCTCCCTCTTTTAAGGAAATTAATTCTGGAACTACTGTTAGAGTAAGCTTGCCGTTTCTTAGTCTCCTACTTTTAATTAGACTATCATTAGAAATTCTTAGTTCACCAGGATCATTAGCTCTATCTAAAAATTCATTTTCTACATCTGTCTCAAAAACAACTCGACAGTAACTATTTTCTGGACAATTCTTTTTACCATCTTTAGGATTTATCAATTCAAAATATGTTGGAAATCTTTTTCCTTCATATTGATCCTCGTTATCTCCAATTTTCCAGGGATTGGCTAATTTCTTTCCCTGGCCAAATAAAATAGCTATTTCTGAGTTTTTCTTAACTAATTCCTGGAAAAGATCTTTTGTTTCCTCAGCTTTCTTTTCTAAAGTTTTTTTCATTTTTTCTTCTTTTCTTTTTATATTCCATTTTTTTAATAAAACATCATTTTTTAATAGATTTTCTAATTCCTTTTCTAACTTTTTACTTAATTTATCCCCAGTTCGTAATCTATCTCTAGAACCCATAAAAAGATCTTCTCTAACATCTTTAGAAAAATCACTGCAGTCTAGATGAACCAACAATGAATTTTTAATCCAATCCTTTTTTACTCTTTTTCTAGTAAAAAATCTACGATCATAAGTTGCATGGGCCTGACCATTTATTGTTAAAATAATTGCTTCAGACGCTTTTAAAAAATGTTCTTCTTTACCATCTTTAAATAACCAAATTTTTACATGAACAGTTCCTAAGCCCTTAATTTTAAGATCTTCAGAAATAGGAAAGTCTTTTTCTATCAGATTATATATATCTGGATTGTTTGTTATTCTAGCTGTCATTCCAGTTAAAGTAGTCTCAGTTAGATCTCCTTTATAATTTCTAGCATCTACTAAACGGACAGGAATTGGCATATTGAATAATATTCTGTTTAAGCTATAATATAAATCAAAAGTAATTAAAGTTCTATCAGTTATATCATACTCATATAGCTTAATTAGAGTTCCATAATTTATTTTGTTCTTATATTTTCCAGACTTGCTATCAGGTAATATATCTAAGTTATCAGCCTTAAAACTTACAATTTTCTGGTCTGGTGCAAAATATTCATAAACCGAAGATTTCTCTCCAGCCTTGGGGCGTCTTCTTCTAACTAAAGTAAAGCCCCATTCATTATTTGAATCATCAATCTTAGGATGTTTTCGAGACATGACAAACTGATAATTTTTCTGACCACAAAAAGGAAGGGCACCAGTACCACCCATATTAAATCTACCCTGAACAAATAAAATTTTGTCTTTATTTGATTTATGTAAACTTAATAGAGTATCCGGAAAGTCTTCTGGTCTTTGCCCCTCACCTTTATCATAAATAATATAAGATGGATTTTGACGGGATCCTGTTGCAATCAAGTTTATTTTCTCAGCTAGTTTAGTTTGTTCTTTTGAACTAAGAAGAGAAATTTTACCATCTTGAATATTAAAGAACTTTTCAACTGCTTGGTTCATAGTTTTAGGCGCAGCATCACTACTAGGATCTATACCATTCTTTTTAGCTTCAGATATTAAAACTGCATCTATACTATTGACTATTTTTTCTACTAAAGCTAATGTAGAATCACTCTGTTGATTACCAATGGTACCAAAGTTATTGTCTAAGTCACCATAATTTCGCCAGTTATTATCATCAGCAAAAATTTCATGTTTATTTAAGATAGAATCAATTTCTTTTTCTGTTTCCGCTTTAATAAAGTCTATTGCTAATTTTTTATAATTAATTTGATTATCAAAACCTAGATTCATTTTTTGATAATTCATAACTGCTCCTTTCTGCTAAACTCAGCTGGGCCTAATCAAATCAACATCTTTGATCTTCCACTTTTCAATCTTGCCGGATTCGTTAATAACAATCAGATGATCATTTTCAATATCATAAACTTTTCCTGTTCTACCATCATAATTTTCTACAATATCATGTAGATCAAACTCATCAAAGTCTTCTTCATTACTTTCTCCAAAATCAAACTTAAGATTTAATTCTTCATTTTCAGTGATTTCTTTTTGGCTGCTGATAACTTGAAAACTTTTAGATTCAACTTTAACATTTTCATTATTCTTCTCTTGATTTTGCTCTTTTAATCTATCCTGATTCTCATTATCTATTTCAATTTGTTTAGACTCTTCTTCAAATTCTTTTTTTCTTTTTTGAGGTTTTATATTTAAAGAATTAAGTATTTTAATTACAGAACTCATTGCCTGGTCTGGATCATTATAAAAAGCAGAACCTGATACGCGCCAGAAGGTCCAGCCAACTCTTTCTAATTGATGCTGACGCATTTTATCAGCCCACCATTGTTCCGGTGGATGCCAGCGGTCACCATCACACTCTACAGCCAGCCTGTTGTTTTCTCCTTCAACAACCAGATCAATTCTATAAGCACCTACTTCTACCTGAGGTGTAACTTCATATCCACGTTTAGTTAACCAGTCATAAACATCTTCTTCAAATACAGAATCACATTTTTTCTTTTTATTTTCATCTAAATCTTTTTCTGTAATTCCATTTTTAATATAATTCAATAATTTATAGCGCAGATCATCCTGATTGTTAAGATCAGTTCCCAATTGCACAGAATGAAATAAGATTAATTTATCTTTAGCCCGGCTGGTTGCAACATTAATTCGCTGTTCATAGGTTTTACCGGATAAAGCTCGATAATTATCATCCTGACCACCAACAACCATTGATAAAATAATTATATCTCTTTCATCACCCTGAAAATCATAAGCATCTCCAGCATGGAATCTTATTCTTTCCTGATCTTTAGTACTAATATAATTATCAATCAAATTATAAATGTGTTTGGCCTGATCTCTTCCGGTTAAAGAGATAACACCAAAGGTTTTATCTCTATATTTATCTTTTTTTATTAACTCTGCAATTTTTTCACAGATTGCTTCTGCCTCTACTTTATTAACTTTATTTTTTCTATAACCATCTTTTACATAAACATTTTCTAAAACAGGCTCTAATTTTTCGCTCTGAGCCGGATTTCTTAATGGAATTATTTTATTTTGATAAAAAAGATCATTATTAAAAGATATAATCTCAGGTAAACATCTAAAATGTTCTTTTAACATCAATTTCTTTGTCCCAAAAAATATTTCTGCTAACTCAAAAATACTAGTTTCTAAGTCAAAGTTATCACTAAAAGGAATATCACCTAAATAACGAGTAATATAATCTAAAACTTTCTGCTTATCTCTACCTACTGCAGAAGGAGTAATCTGTTTTTCATCTCCAACAATAATTGCTTTTTTAGCTCGCAAAAGGGCCAGTAAACTAGTTACATTAGATTGACTTGCCTCATCAATAATGACAACATCAAAAGTTGACATTTTTTTCACTGTTGTCTCAGAAACCTTATAGACAGGCATTATCCAGGCAGGTACAGAATCTCTAGCTTCTTTCATATATTTACGGGCTTTGGCAGCATATTTACTGGCATATTTACCATAACCCTTTCCAATTTTTTTGACCATACTTTTCCAGCTTTTTAAGGCTCCTATATTCTTTTGAGTAATATTATTGATCAAACTAATTTTGGTAGTCACTTCCACAATGTCTTCTTTTAATTCTCTAATCTTATCCTGATTTTCTTTAAGTTCAGCTTCTAATTTAGACATTTTCTCATTTTTATCTGCTATATCTTTTAGATAAGATTTTAGAATATTAAATTTCCAGGCTTCTTTCCAGTTATCTGGTTTAAGCTCATTAGAATCAATTTCAGAATCTAACCAATCCTGATACCAGAGAGAGGCTTCTTTTTTAAGAATCTCTAAATAACTTTTCATTTCCTGCAGCTTTTTTTGAGCCTTATCTAATTTAACTAATTGATTATAATATTCTCCCCAGCTATCTACATGCTCTCTGAATTCTACAAAATCTTTTTCTAAGATTTCAAGCAGCTTTAATGCTGTAGGATGAACATTTTCATTTTTAAATTTCACTAAATATTCTTTTTGTTTGTCATATTTATCATCAGACTGATTTAACTTTATATTATTGATTTTAAGCTCTAAAACTTCCAATATATTTGTAAATTCTTTTTCTAGATTATTTAGAATTATTTTTCCAGAACCATAGATCACTTTATTTAATTTCATTTTTAATTGATTTTTTAAGGATTTATTATAGTTAAAGGCATTAACAATTTTGTTAATAATTGAATTCACTTTTTTCGCCTTGTCTTCTATTTTTATTTCAGGCAAATTATTATCTATAAAATTAGCAGCAAAATTATCCCATTTGACAATAAGTTCTTTTTGAATAATTTTGCTTTCAATATATGCTTTAATCTTTTCCCAACCTTCTTTTGTTTCTGGAAGTTCTTGATTTAAACGGACAGATTTAATAGCCTCTTTTTGTCCTTTATCAAGTAAACCAAATAAACTTAGGGTATTCCAGGGATTTTTATCATTATCAACTCTCTCAAGAGCCTGATCAATAAACTTCTGATAACTCTCGTAATCATATTTATCATTAAGCTCTATATTATCTGTAAAACTTAATTTTTCTGCCTCTTTTTGCATTTTATTATTTAACTCATTTATTTCTTTTAAACTTTTTTCAATATTATCCATCTCTTTTTTATTGTTTTCAATAAACTCCAGAGCCCAGCTTTCTTCAATATCAGAATAAATCTCATTTACTTCTTGAGTAAAATTATAAGCTTCTTTTAAATCATCTAGATTATTTTTTAACTCTAAGCCTTCAAAATATTTATTAATGTCTGCTTCTTTTTTAGCAATTTCATACTTATTTTCTGCAATTTTTTCAAATTCTGATTTAGTTATTATCTGATTTAGATCAGGTAGTTTATAATTTACCAAATCTTCCAGATTATCTTCAATATCTTTTCTAATTTTTAAAGCTTCACTGAGACTTTCAGCTGAAGGAATATTTGTCGAATGTAGTTTTATGATCTCTTCAAATTTAGTTCTTTTTTCTTCTATTTCATAGGCAGGAAAATCATTAAACCATTGATATTTATGTTCTTCATTTTTAACAAATCTCTGAGCATCAGCCGGATATAATTCTTTATCCATTGGTTCTATAAATACTGCCTTATCAGCATTAGATAATTTTTTCATATCTGCTTTGATAGACTCTAATTTCTTTCTTTTATGTTCAAATGATTTTTCCAGATTTGATCTCTTTTCAAATAATTGGGCTTCAGATGAGTTGGAAACTATATTAGTGATATTATCTATTACTCTTTCCAGCCTCTTAATCCTGTCATCATCATTTGATAAAACAGTCATACTTAATTTTTCAACAGCATCAGGCAGCATATCAGATAACACTCTTAAAGCCTGTTCTTTTTCACTGGTCACTAATACTCTTTTCCCACTGGCGACAAAATGAGAGACAAGATTGGCAATCGTGTGACTTTTACCAGTACCAGGAGGTCCCTGGACTACAACTCCCTGACTCTGCTGCAGATAATCTAAAATCCGTACCTGTTCTTGGTTGATTTTCTTAGGAAATAAGACCTTCTTATCCAAAGTGCTGTCCCACTCGGTGTGGGTATCAATTTGACTGTGATCAATTTTTTTATCTTCCGGTGGAGTTAAAATTTGTTCTAAAATTGGATTATCAATAGCTGAAGCATTTTTTATTTCCTTTTTAAATTCATCAATATCCTTTATCTGTTCAACAATTGTTTTTTTGCGGGTAAATAAAAGCCAGCCGTCAAAAATTTTTAAATCCTGACTAATCTTAGCTGAATCTAATTTGTCTATTTTTTTGACTTCCGCACCTGGAGCCAGTCCTTTTAAAAAATATAATAAATCAAGAAATCCCTCTTCAGTAGGATCTGAACTTACTAATTCATTGAAGACCTTTTTTATACTTTCTCTTTCTGACATAGATGTAAATTCTGAAAGTTGCTCGTCCTGTAATATCCAGCTTGCATCATCTGGATATGTAATTTTTATTTCATTTGATTTACCATCATAATTAATAGTCATATTGTGGGTAATAACTGGATAATTGAGGAATGAATTATCTTTCTGCCACTGCATTAAACCATAACCAACTACAAACTCAATATTATCCTGATAATCCAGAGCTTTTCTTTCCTGGAATAACTTATTATAAATATCTCTGATTTTTAAAACCGGCTCAATTTCTTCTAACCAATTTTCTAATTTATTTACATACTTCTGATAGCTTTCAATTCTTTGATCCTCATCAGAAAAATATATCTCTTCTTCCTCTCCAGTTTCATTAACAACAGATTTTTTATTTATTTTAGTTGGCAGAATGTATTTATCATTTTCTTCAAATTCAATCCATCCTTTTAATATTTCTGGTATTTCCGGTCTCTCTGGCTCATCTGGCCTCTTAATTGTTATTACTGGAGGAGATAATTCTGTTTCTTTTTCTATAGTAATAAATTCTTCAGACTGAAACTGATATTCGTATAATAAAAGGTTGTTGTAGTTATCAACATTATAGGTTACCTTATAACTCAATCGAATGACTTCTTCTAAATATTTAAAAAGATTTAATCCATTTTTTACAATATCCTGCATATATCATCTCTCCAATATAATTATTTAATAAACTTCTTTATTTTTTTCTTCTTTTTCTAATAGCGGCCTCTGAAAGATAAACTCAAAAGTATTACCACTTTTAATAACTTTTCTAAATTCATCATACATCGGGAAATCACCAATACCACTAACTTCTAACCAACCTTTAGTTCTGCTTAGAGCTACAAACAATTGGTTTCTTAAGGCAAAATTACTTTCATCTTCTGCAATTTTATCCAGACCAATTACATAGACCATATAAGCTTCATTACCCTTGGCTCTGTAAGTAGTTGTAAAGGTAACTCCACCCTCATTCCAAAATTTATTTCTATCTTCATTAGGAAATTTGGGATAAAAAATATTATTTTTCAGTGCTTTAGGAATATAAATATCAAATCCTTCTTTATTGAGCCTTTTAGCAGCTCTGACTTTTAGATTATATGCTTCTCTACTCTCTCCTAAAGCAATAACTAAAATATCTCTACTTGGCGAGAGGCCATCGACTTCAATATTATATTTTATTTTTTCCACTAAATTGTTAAGCTCTTCCTTACGAGTATTATAGCTGTTAAATTTTATAATATCCTCCGGCCATAGTTCCGGTACCCGGTTGGGAGTCATTTCTTTAGGACGATGTAAGACTACCTTCTGTCCTACTGGATTAAAGCTCCCTTCCTTTATTTCATAACCAATATTCTCCCAGTCTTCCTGAGTTGTATAACCCCTGAGCATCCCGTTTTCTCTCAAAAGCCCCATTCCTATTGCATGAGCTGCAGTTAAAATTGGGCCAGGAGTCCTGTAGCATTTATTCATAATTTCACTTTTTCTAATTCCACCGGGATGAAAACCACTGACCAATCTTTTAAAATGCGGATCATCCCCAAATAGCTGTGGTGCAGTAGGTATATTTAGTGAATTCAGACTCTGTGCTTCATCATAAGCCCAGATCAGACGTTTATCCTTATCTTTATCGATTGTTTTTAAGCTCTGATAAGCAAGCCAGTAAAATGGCTGTTTATTCTCATATTTTATTTCTTCATTATCAACTACTAAATCCTGAGCTTCATCTATTAAAACTGCATCATAAATTTCTTTTATTTCAGCAACATCTTCCAACAAATATTTGCAGGCATGAACTAACTTTTCATTTGGGGCTCCATCTACTAATTTTTTTCTTCTAGCACTTAATGGTTTTTTACCATGAGCCTTACACAATTCTCTATAAAATCCTGGCTGATCCTTAGCTCCCCAGGCGTGTAATACTTGTAAATTATTATTATTTGGATCATATTCAACCTTGCCATTACTAAATCTTTTAAGCCATTTATTTACCTCTTCGATGACGCTATCATATAGGCTGCGGGTAAAAAATACTAAAGCTATTTTCCAGTCAGGATGTTTCAAATGCATATGAGCAGCTTTTTGAGCTAAAAGTACAGTTTTACCTGAACCAGCAATTCCTCTAATCCGCTGGGGACCGGGTGGTATTGTTTTACCAATTACCTCCTGCTGCATATCTACTTCATAAAGATCCTCTTTAATTTTCTGTTTTATCTGACTGCGCTTTTTCAATTTATCCGTTTTACTGGTCTGCTCTTCATTATTTGAATTAATATCTGTAGAGCTTTGAATACTATGAGTAATCTGGCCTGTTAAAATCATTAAAATATCATTCCAGGCTCCACTGCTCAACTTTTCATTTCCTGCTAAAGTATCAATTTCTTCAATTCTATTCAAAAATTTCTTCGGTGTTAATTGATCTTTAAAAATAATTTTTTTATCATCAAAGTCTTGTTCTAACCATTGCTCTTTAGTTATCTCAGGTAAAATCACTGCAGAACTCTCTTTAATTCTTCTTAGGTTTCTATTACCCTGATAAAGACCCTTTAGTTCATATAAGTTATCTTCAACTTTATAGATTACTTCCTGGCTGCTGCCATTTTTTAAATCCCAGCGCTCATACTGAGCATTAGTCAATTCATCTAGTGTAATGTCAATTACCTCTAGAACTACAACACCTAAATCTTTATCAATTATTGTAATATCAGGTTCTTTATGTTTTTCGCCTCGTTTAGAAAAAAGCGGATAACGCCAGTAGGCAAGACACTGTCTGCCGCTAAAAGCTCTTCTTACAGCATCCCATGAGTTCTTATAAGCTGATGTTTTATCTTCAATGGTATCTGTAGTTATAAACTTATATTCTGAACTAATTTCAATGCTGTTATCTTTATTAATTTTAATAATATTATTTTCATCAGCATTAAATACTAAATTGCTGCTTATTTCTCTACTTTTTTCTTTTCTGCCTTCTATTTCCTGACTGTTCTGATTTTTTTTCAAATCATCTATTTCCTGCTGTAGTTCTTCAATCAGACTATCATATTTCCTTTCAAGTGTTGTTAAGTCTGATGTTTGCTCATCATTTTTTTCGGGCAGTTTAAATTCTTCTGCTTCGTAATTCCAGTCTCCATAAAGCTGCATAAACCAGACAGCAAGTTTATGGCTTAAAGAAAGCAGAGTTTTAGCAGTTTCGGTCGAATCTAAAGACTCATGTACACCCTTATTCCCTTCAATCCTTAAAGTATGGAATACATCTTCAATTTCTCCTTGAATTAATTCTTCTCTTTCCAGTAATTTTAATTTATTAAAAAAACTGTTTTCTTCAGGTTCTTCTAAATTATCATAGGCATATATATAATCTACAATCTGTTCTGTAAACATCCTTAATTTGACAATTGTAGTATTTGGGTCCTGATATAAGTTTTCTTCTGCCAGTTCAGCTATTTCTGCTAAATTTGACCACTTAGTCTTTAAAAAAGAGAAGTTACTCTGCATTTTAAACCACCTCAGTTTAAATATTATGTCGATTAAAGTCGTAATTTGTCACATATATTTTTTATAATAACTTTTATTTCCTAATATTAAATATTCGTTAAATATTGGTGTTTTCCTGCTTTGAAGGTGTTTTTCTTTAGCCTAACATAAAAGTATGACAGCCTTATGTCGCGAACTGGTGTATAAATGCAAAAAACCCTCCTCAAACGAGAAGGGATAATTATAAATTATTCAAAATTAATTCAAATGCTTTTTCTTCAAGTTTTTCACTTATCCAAATACCATTGTTTCTCATATTATTAATAGCCTTTTTAAGACCAATATTCTCTCCATTATTTATTGCAGAAATAATTTAACAGCCATTGCCATTTTTGCTTCTCTTTCAAAAACTTCTGAACTTTCTTGAAGCAAATCAGGTAATGTGTCAGGATACTCTATTTCAATTTTTTTGTTCATATTAATTACCCCATCAATACTTTTGATTTCTTATATTTATACTATAGCATTATAGTTTAAATGCAACAAGAAATTCTTAGCATTATTATTGATTTTAAATTAGTAGATCAAACATAATATTAAAATTATTGAGTTAAATCTATTCTGTAATCCATCAGCTTTTTTTCTATAATAATCAGAAAGATTCTCTTCAATAAAATCAACTAAATCCTCCTGTCTGGCCTGCCCAAAAGCCATTCTGTAGACTGCCAGTGATTTTTTCAGCTGATCTAAGTGGCTGCTTGCCCTGCTCATCGGATAACAGGAGATATGTCTTTCTATAGCATAATTTTCTTCCTCTTCATTTTCAAAAATTCAGAATGGTTCTAGATCATTCATCTCTTCTTTTCTGTCTGCAGCTGCCTAACTTCCATAGATGTCAGTACTTCGATAATAGGGGAAGAAGGGGGCATCCAGATTATAATCCCCAACCCCTTTGATATTTTCGCTGTGTAGCTTTGTTATAGGATGAAATTTTAATATACACTTCCAGTATACATTATCAATTTATCCTGGTCATAGACCGCCTCCTCGAGTATTCCTTCAAAGTATTGAAAAGCATTTTCATGAGCTGCTATTACATCAGCTGTGGTTAATGGTCTATCAAACCATTCTACACATTCCAAGTCCTAACCTTTTCATCAATCCAGAAACTGCTGTCTACTTTATTAATTTCATATTTTCTTCCTTTTTGATAATTTTTTTCACTATATTAATAAAATCTCCTTTCTGAAATTTTATATAGCCTGTAAAATGTTAATTTATTACAATATTACTATAGTTTAAATTTCTTTTCAAAATAATTTATTACAATTTTATCAGTCTATTTAATTAAAATAACTATATAATATTATTTCTAAGCTATTAATATCTAAAGTATTTATTGCTTTTGTCAAGCGAAAAATGTACCACCCTACCAATCGAATTGTGTACCACCTAGTTTAAAAAAGAGAAGGAGAAGAAAATACTCCTTCTGTAGTTAAAATTACTGGGCTTTCTTTGTTTTCTTTT
>Ga0208818_10052_pt1 | contig 26050 bp, 24 predicted proteins | sample Shrwel1BS1Day122_FD_187540 | JGI IMG/M metagenome (GOLD analysis project Ga0208818, IMG submission 187540) | Subsurface microbial communities from deep shales in Ohio, USA - Utica-3 well 1 S-1-Day122 (SPAdes) (version 2) ...
TTTCACCTTCGAGAAAATTATTCTTCCGGACTCTCGATTCGTTTCTACCTTCAAGGTAACGTAATCGCTGTCCTTAACAATTAATTCATGTACATCTTACATAAGTGCGACTGCCCGTCGCACAAAATTAAGGGCCCGGCTTTTTTCCGGACCCTTTTCTATATTTATAACTAAAATTAAATTTTAAAATAACAATAAACTAATCGCCATTACTCCCATTCCGGCTACAAAACCATAGATCTCCTGATGTTCTTTACCATATTTTCTGGAAGTCGGTAAGAGCTCATCAATAGAAATATAGACCATAATACCTGCTACTGTACCAAACAAGAATCCAAAAACCATATCATTAAAGAATGAACGAAAAATAAAATAACCTACTAAAGCACCAAATGGCTCTGCTAAACCGGAAACAAATGAATAAAACAGGGCCTTCTTTTTGCTTCCTGTAGCATAATAAATAGGAACAGAAACAGAAATACCTTCCGGGATATTATGAATCGCTATTGCAATTGCAATAGAAACACCTAAAGCTGGATCACTTAAGGCAGCTGCAAAAGTAGCCAGACCTTCCGGAAAGTTGTGAATTGCTATTGCCAGAACTGAAAAAGCACCCATTCTCTCCAGATTTTCATTATCTTCAAAGTCATCTGCTTTTAAATGAGAAAGATCCAAATCTGAACGTGGTTCGTGTGGGTTTTCATATTCAGGTACCAATCTATCAATTAAAGCAATAATTAAAATTCCTGTAAAAAATGAAAGAACTGTCATCCACTGCCCTTTGGTGGGGCCATTTAATCCATACCTCCTGCTAAATATTTATTTAAAAATCTTCTTGAAATACTATATTTTAAAGGATTCCAAATCCTATCAACAGACCAGCCATCATCCCTGCATTAGCAAAATGACTGTGCATATGGTTGGACTGTGGAACAAGCTCATCATTAACAATATAGACCATCGCTCCTGCTGCAAAAGCAAGTGAGCCTCCGACAAATGTTGAAGAAATATTAAAAATAGCCATCCCAATTAAAGTCCCAAGAGGTGTCATTAAGCCTGCAATCAAAGTGAAAATAAGCAGTCTTAAATTATCGATCCCTCCAGCTTTTAGAGGTCCAGCAATTGCTAATCCTTCCGGTATATTATGAAAGGCGATAGCAACAGCGATTAAAATACCAACTTCTGGACTGGATTCAAAACCTGCACCAATTGCAAGACCCTCAGGCAGATTATGTAAAGCAATCCCGAAAAGAATTAAATAACCAGTTCTTAAAATTGGGTTTTCAACATGGATCCTTTCCGGATTTTCAACATCCAAATGATCTGCTGAAGAAAGGTGTGAATGCGGAACAAATTTATCAAGGCTCCACATCATCAAAGCACCCAATAAAAATCCAATCACCGTTATTGTCATTGAACCCAAAAGCAGAGCCTCAGGCATCAGTTCGAAAACAGAAATTGCCAGCATTATTCCAGCTGCAAAGCCCAAAAGAGAAGCCAGAGTCTTATTTCCGGGCTCTCCGAAAATCATTAAAACAAAAACACCGATTACTGTTGATGTTCCTGCAAAAAAACTATATAAAAGAGTCTCCATACATTTTCCTCCCTAAAAAACTTTATTTTCAGTAATTATTATTAATTATATCATACAATAAATAGTCTTGAATTAAAAGTTTAACTTAGAATTATATTCATACTTTAATATTAATTTAACTATTAATGCAGTCTGATAGTCTTAATGATTTACAAATAATTTTAAAATGGAAGCACTTTCATTAATCAATTTTTTCTGATATAATTTAAGCGAAAGGTAGGTGGATATTTTGAAAAAATATTTTGAAGTTGATGAATGGAAAGTTATTGAAAATGGTTTTGATAAAAATTACAACCGAGTTACAGAAAGTATTATGAGTTTGGGCAACGGTCATATGGGTCTGCGTGGGAATTTTGCTGAGAATTACACTGGAGACAGCCTGCAGGGTACATATATTGCTGGTGTCTATTATCCTGATAAGACTATCGTTGGTTGGTGGAAAAATGGTTATCCGGAATATTTTGCTAAAATTGCTAATGCTGCCAATTTTATCGGTATAAATTTACAAATAGATGGTTCGGAAATTGATTTAAATAAAGTTGATTTCAGTAATTTCAAAAGGGTATTAAATATGAAAGAGGCTTTTTTGGAAAGATCTTTTACTGTCGAGCTGGAAAACAATCGGGTTGAAATTATAGAAAAAAGATTTTTAAATCAAAAAAATAAAGAACTAGCTGCTGTTAAGTATCAAGTTCGACCTCTTGACCAAGATGCTGAAATAGTTTTAATTCCCCATCTTGATGGTGATGTCAAAAATGAAGATGCAAATTACGATGAGTTTTTCTGGGAAGGACTAGAAAAAGAAAATAACAAAGGTAAAGCTTTGCTTTCAATGAAGACCAGAAAGTCTGATTTTGTTGTAGCCTCAGCTATGAATTGGGATTTAAATAAAAAAGAACGCAAGGTTGAGCTGCTGACCGGACCAGGAGATGAAAATTATGTTGGTAATAAAATAACGCTCAAAGCTGAAGTTGGAGAACAAATTGAGCTAAATAAATATATTGCTGTCTGTACCAGCAGGGACTATGAAGAAAATTTAGTCAGCGAAGAAGCAGAAAAAAAGGCTGCTGAAGCAGAATTCAGAGGCTACGAAGATCTTTTTACAGAACATAAAGAGGCCTGGGCCAAAATCTGGCAGGAAAGTGATATTAAAATTAAAGGTGATCCAGAAGCACAGCAGGGTATTCGTTTCAACATCTTTCATCTCAATCAAACTTATACCGGCCATGATCCCCGTTTAAATATTGGACCTAAAGGATTTACAGGAGAAAAATATGGTGGCTTAACTTACTGGGATACAGAAGCTTACTGTCTTCCCTTCTATCTCTCCACACATAGTGAAGATGTTTCGCGAAATCTCTTATTATATAGATATAATCACTTAGAAAAAGCAGTTGAAAATGCTGATAAATTAGGTTTAGAGGGTGCTCTCTACCCAATGGTGACAATCAATGGAGAGGAATGCCACAATGAATGGGAAATAACCTTTGAGGAAATTCACCGTAATGGAGCCATAGCTCATGCTATTAAAGATTATGTTGATTATACAGGTGATGAAAAATATATTAAGGAATATGGAATCGCAGTTTTAGCACAAATTTCACGATTTTGGGCTGACAGAGCTCATTTTAATCCCCGCAAAGATAAGTACATGATTCTGGGAGTAACAGGGCCAAATGAATATGAAAATAATGTAAACAACAACTGGTATACTAATCGAATAGCAGTCTGGACACTAAATTATACACTTGAAAATTTAAAAAAGATCAAAGAAAATGATCCTGCTAAATATGAAGAATGGATTTCTGAACTTGAACTTGAAGATTCTGAGCTTGAATTATGGCAGGATATGACCGAAAAAATGTATTATCCTTATCTTGAAGAATTTGATGTTTACGCTCAGCAGGATGGCTATCTTGACAAAGAGCAGAAATTAGTTTCAGACCTGGAGGAAGAAGATATTCCGCTGCATAAAAACTGGTCCTGGGATAAAATTTTACGCTCACCTTATATTAAACAGGCAGATGTTCTGCAGGGAATCTACTACTTTAAAGATGATTTTGATCGTGACAGTATTGCCCGCCACTATGATTTTTATGAGCCGCGTACTGTCCATGAGTCTTCACTTTCTCCCTGTATTTATTCGATTCTGGCAGCTGATCTCGAGCGAGAAGAAAAAGCATATCAGCTCTATTTAAGAACTGCCCGCCTCGATCTTGATAACTACAATACTGATACAGATGATGGTCTGCATATTACAAGCATGGCCGGAACCTGGATGTCAATTGTTAAAGGCTTTGCCGGTTTTAAAGTACAAAATGATCAGGTGGAATTTAGACCATTTTTACCAGAGGCCTGGGATGGCTTTAACTTTATGATTATTTTTAGAGGCCGCAGAATTGAAGTTGATGTTGAGCAGGAAGAAACGACTTTTTCTCTAGAAACTGGGACTGAATTAAAAATTAAAGTTTATGGTCAAGAATATCTGCTAAAGCCAAAAGAAGAACTCGTAGTTGAAAAATAAAGTAAACGCTGCTTATAAAAAAGAAATAAATAAAAATAAACAGTAAATCAAAAGCTCCAACAGACTTTAACATTAGTCCTGCTGGAGCTTCTTTTATATCTCTTTTTTAATTAAATCTCTAAATTCTTTTAAACTTCCCCGCCATTCTATTGGGTAATCACTGCCTTTTCTTTTAATTAACTTATCTTCAATAATTATAGTTTTGATCCCTAACTCTGAAGCTGCAGCATCTTCTTTTAAGTCATTACCAATCATTAAACAGTTTTCAGGATCTGCACTAATTTTTTCTAATATCTCCTGATAATAATTTGGATTTGGTTTAGAATAACTCATGTTTTCATAGTGGGTTAAAAGCTCAAAATCAGCTGGATCAATACCTGTCCAGCTCAGTCTTTTTTCAACTGCCTCTTTCGGAAAAAGAGGATTTGTTGCTAATACAAGCTTTTTCCCCTCTTTTTTTAGATGCTTAATAATTTCTAACGGAGTTTCCCTATCAATTTCAAAATATTTACCTAAAGCCTCAAATTTATTTTGATAAAACTGATCAAATCGTTCTTTTATTTGCTCAGCCTCAGATTGTTTATCAATATCTATTTTTTTTATAAAATCTTCCATAAAAACCTGCTGATTACTTGAACCACCATCATTCTTTATCATCTTCTGGGTAGAAGCCATTAAAAGATTAATAAAATCACTTTGTTCTTCAAACAAATCTTTAAATTCCGAAGACAGAGCACCAAAATAGTGCTTTAAAAACTCTTCTGTTTCAATTGTTAAGAGTGTTCCATCTAAATCAAAAAGAAAAACATCTTTATCTTTAAACAAAATTTACCCTCCTCTAGATTCCGATCTAAATTTATTAATTAACTGAGGATTTTTCTTAAAATTTTTCCATCAGCGGCAAAAAATCTGTTTCATCAATTAAAATATCTACAAATTCCTTCAAATATTTTCGATCAAGCTCGTCAAAACGAGATTTTTGAGGACTGTCAATATCTAGAACCGCAATAACTTCTCCGGCAACTATTATCGGCAACACAATTTCTGATTTAGAATTTGGATCACAGGCAATATGACCGGGAAACTGATGTACATCTTCTACCAGCATTATTTTGCGCTGAGAATAGGCTGTTCCACAGACCCCTTTGTCTTCTTCAATCCGGACACAGGCTGTTTTCCCCTGAAAAGGCCCCAAAACTAGCTGATCATTTTTCCAAATATAATAGCCAGCCCAATTAATATCATCCATAAACTCAAATAAAAGGGCAGAACTATTTGCTAAATTAGCAAGCCAATCTCCTTCAGGCTGAATTAAAGCCTTCAAAGCCTGGTTCATCTCCTGCAGCTTTTCTTCTTTCTTAATCACTATAATCATTCCCTTCTCTATTTTAAAATAAGTTAAATGCTTAAAAATAATGGGACTAAAATTGGCACCAGTGTTGAAAGCACTGCCCCACTAATAAAGGCTGGAATCACAACTGCCTCACCACCTGATTCCTTAACAAGTGGTAAAGTAACATCCATTGTTGTTGCACCACCCGGTGCAATTGCTGCCAGGCTTCCAAAATATTTGGCAACCAAAGGAAGGATCATTACTGTCAGCAGCTCCCTAAAAACATTTGTCAAAAAAGCCAGTGAACCTAATTCTGCACTATGTAGTTTTGAAATTAGAACACCAGATAAACTGTACCAGCCAAAGCCAGCCCCAACTGCAGCTGATTCTCCAGCTGAAAAATTAAAGGCAAAACCGATAATTACTGTCCCCAATACAGAAGCCACAGCTATTAAAAATGGTATGATTATTAATTTCCAACCCATAAGTTTTAAATCATCAATAATTTCACGGCTGGCACCAATATCAATACCTACTCCAAAAAGAAGTACTGCCAGAGAATAGTTAGTTATTAGATCTAAAAAACTGCTGCTTTCACCATTTATCAAAAAATATCCAGCAAAAATACCAAAGACAACTGACGAAAAAATTAAAATAGTCATTGTATTATCTGAACTCTGTTCTTCAATTTCTGACTCTGTAGCTGGATCTGCATTTAAAAGCAAATTATTTAGGTCTAAGATTTTAACAAATATAATAACTGCTAACACACTAAAAATAATGCTAATTGCTGCAAAAACAAAAGCTTGGAGGCCAATTTCTCCCAGCTGCCTAAATATTTGTTCATTACTACCAAGATTGGCGCCCATAGCAATCAATAATACTACAAGTCCAAATTTCGTAATTAAATCTGCAAATCTAACAAAATGATTTTTTTCATCTAGATAAAATCCCAATAAAATTCCAGTAAATAAAAATAAAATTATAAGATAAAAATCCAACTAGATCCCTCCACAATTATTCAATGTAGTTTTTAGTGACATATCTTGAAGTCATTGCTCTTAACATTGCACTATAATTAATCTTGAAAGTCAAAATATCACCTACTTCCAAATTTTCTTTTACTTCTGTTACATCTGTTATTAAATGATCACTGCTGCATCCTAAAACTTCTACTCCATTCAGCTCTGGATAAAGACCATTATAATCAATATCCTGTTTCCCAACCGCCAAAATAGCTCTCTGACGTAAGCCTTTATCTGCAACAGCATATCCTCTTCCTTGACCTCCAAATGCCATTTCGCCTTCTGGGTTTGACGGCTTTTCTTTTAATTCTATAATTTCTGCTTGAAGATGAAAATTATAATGATTAAAGCCTTCAATTAAAGACTCATTTATAATATCTGTTCCTAATAATATAGCTTCACCAACCCTTAAATTGCTGATTTCAGCTGCTAAATAGTCGTCTGCTAAAAGTCTTAAAGTAGCAGTATTACCCGCAGATAAAATTTCTAGGCTCCTTCCTAACTTGGTTTCAAGCTCTTTTTTTATCTTTATCAATTTTTTTGTGTTATTCTCATCTGGAATAATTCCAGCAAAACAGCCTAAATTAGTGCCTATACCTTTGAGAATTACATTTGGCATCTCTTCAATTTTTAGAGCCAGATCTGCTAAATCAGCGGCTAAAACGCCTTCTCTCCTATCACCAATGTCAACCATAACTACTAAGTCCATTTTTTTATCAACTCGCTGTGCCTCTTTTGAAATCAACTCAGCAGTTTTAAGTTCTGTGACTAAAGAAACATCTGTATAATGGACAATCTCACTTATCTCAGAAGGCATTGGAATTCTGAGCATTAAAGCTTCTCCCTGATAACCAGCTTCTCTGAACTTAATTATATTTTCAATTCGAGAATCAGCTATACTCCCAATGCCCGCCTGCTGATAAGCCTTAAATACATTTGTATCACCAGCCAGGCCTTTAACAACTGATGTTAATTTTATATTTTTGGCTTCTAGCTTTTCTTTTAGTTTAGCTGCATTCTCTTCAATTTTCTTTACATAAATATTAAGCTGTGGATAATTCAATTAAAATCCTCCCCATAAAATAAAATTAATTTGCAGTGTTTATACTTTACAATTATATTATACTCTACAATTGGTAATTCTTCAATTATCAGCCTTTAATTAAAAAAACCCGACCATAAGGCCGGGATTAAATACTAGCTAGACATTATTAAGATTTATTCAATATCGATGGTACGTTTTTTGACAGGAGTCTGTTCTAGCTTGGGCAGATGAACCTTTAATATTCCTTCATCATACTCTGCCTTAATAGCTTCCTGGTCTACATTTTCAAGGTAGAAACTTCTGGTATATCTACCCTGTCGCCTTTCACGACGAATATAGTTTTCCTTCTTTTCTTCTTTTTCTTCTTGGTGCTCAGCAGAAATAGTTAGATAATCATCATTGAGTTCAAGCTTGATATCTTCCTTTTTCATACCTGGCATTTCAGCTTCAATAGTATATTCATTCTCACCTTCTTTGATATCAGCTCTAAAACTTCTACCAGCAAAGTCCATTACATCATCAAAGAAACCAGAGACCAGACTATTAAATGGGTCTCCATCTCTTTCAGTAACATCCCTCCGATTGCGGTTTCTAAACGGTACTAAATCAAACATAAAACCACCTCCGAATTTAATTAATATTATTTTCAACTTTCATTTTCTAATTATATTATAAAACTAAAGTCAGAGAAGGTCAAAAAACTAAATCATCTTTTTTTGTTTAATAATTGTTGTTAAGTTAAATTAAATCTTTATAACTATAATATTCTTAAGATATCTGCTTAATTCAACCATTGAACTCTTGACCTTTGATAATAGTTTTTTCTACTTCAAAATTCCGGTCAAAAAGAACTAAATCAGCTTGATAACCAGCTTTAATCTTTCCTAATTTATGATCCAGACCCAATTTTTTTGCTGGATTTAAAGATACCATTTTAAATATTTCAGGAATCGATATTTCAGTTATTTCCATTAAATTGCGGACTGCCTGATCTAGAGTTAAAACACTACCGGCCAGCACACCAGACTCTAATCTCGCCGCACCTGCTTTAACAATTACCTTCTGACCACCCAATTCGTATTCTCCATCTTCCAGACCGGTTGCTTCCATACCATCAGAAACTAAAATAATTTTATCTACACCTTTAGCTTGAATTGTAAAACGGTCTACTGCCTGATGATGGTGAATCAGATCAACAATTAATTCCACTGTGGAATCAGAATCAAATGCTGCTCCAACAAGACCTGGTTTGCGGTGATGGAGACCTGTCATTGCATTATATAAATGAGTAAAGTGGTTCATTCCTGCTTGATAAGCCTCCTGAAACTCTTCGTATGTTGCGGCAGAGTGGCCGGCAGAAGCAGTTATATTATTTTCTTTAAGTTCTTTTATTAATTCAAGTGCACCATCAACCTCAGGTGCCATAGTTACAATTTCTACAATATCGTAATAGTCTTGAAGCAGTTCTAAATCAGGTTTAATTAGATTTTCGCTATTTTGAGCTCCAATATAATCAGGACTAATAAAAGGGCCTTCAACATGAGTACCTAAGACTTGAGCTCCACTTAATCCCTGCTTTTTAGCCTGACGAATATTCTCTAAAGCAGAATGAATTTGCTCTCTAGCCATTGTCATTGTTGTCGGCAGAAAAGATGTCACACCATGCTCAGCCAGCACAATGCTTATTTTTTCAAGGGCCTCGGCTGAAGCATCCATTGTGTCAAAACCGCCACCTCCATGGATATGAGTATCGATTAAGCCTGAACTTAAGTAAGCTCCCTTAGCATCTATAATTTCTGTTCCAGCACCTACCTCTAAATTATATGGTGCTATCTTTTTTATTTCATCATCAAAAAGCAGAGAAGCATTTTTAAGTATTTCAGTTTCTAAAATTATATTCGCATTTACAATTAATTTCTTCAATATTTCCACCTCTAACTATAATTTATCGTGATTATCAATAAATTCAAAGCAAATACACTACATTTCAGAATCTAGATCATTATTTTCATCTTCTTCAATATAGGCTTCATTATCAAACTCTGCATATTCTTCCAATTTTTCTTTAACCGCCTTGTGTACTTTTTCTGCTTCTTCAGCCAGCATTATTTCTAAGGCTTGATCAATCTCTTCTATACTATAGAGATTAAATTTATTATTTTTAATAGCAGCAAGAACTTCTTCATCCAGCATTAGGTTATCAAGATTTCTCCCTGGGATAATTACCCCCTGTTCACCGGTTAGACCTTTTGCCTGGCATACTTTAAAGAAGCCCTCTATTTTTTCATTAACTCCACCAATTGGCTGTACTATTCCTTTTTGGTTCATCGATCCAGTAATAGCTATATCCTGTCTAATTGATAGTCCAGAAAGTGATGATAAAAGTGCCACAACTTCAGCACAAGTTGCACTATCGCCATCAACACCACCATAGCTCTGCTCAAAAGCAATAGAAGCTGTTAAGCTCAAAGGCGTATCTTGAGCATATTTCCCCCCTAAATAACCTGTTAAAATCATTACACCCTTACTGTGGATTCTTCCGCTCATTTTTGCTTCACGTTCAATGTTAATTACTCCTTCTTTACCAAGATAGCTGCGTGCTGTAATCCTTGCTGGTCGTCCAAAACTATAATTACCCGCCTGATAAACTGAAAGTCCATTGATCTGTCCAACCTCTTGACCACTTACATCAAGCAACAGGTGCTCACGATCTATCTGTTCTTGAATTTTTTCTTCTAATAAATTAGAACGCATTTCTTTTTCATCAATTGCTTTTTTGACAGAACTGGCACTAACTACCTCCTCACCATAACTATCAGCCCAAACATCTGATTCGTATAAAACTTCTATAATTTCATTAAATTTAGTTGATAATTTTTCGCGATCTCCTGTTAAACGAGAACTAAAATCAATCATCGCTGCTACAGCTTCGGCACTAAATTCTTTCAACTGATCTCTATTTATTACAGAAGAAATAAAATCAGCAAATTTAGCAATATTCTCTTTATTTCTATTCATCTCGGTATCAAAATCAGCTTTTATTTTAAATAGTTCCGAAAATTCTTCATCAAAGTTGTAGAGTAAATAATAAATATAAGGGGATCCTATCATAATAATTTTTAAATCAAGTTCGACTGCTTCAGGTTTTAAGGTAATAATAGGAACACTTCTGTACTGTTCTCCTATATTCTCAACAGTAATTTCCTGATTAATTAAAGCCCGTTTTAATGTATCCCAGCAAAAAGGGTTTGTCAGAAGATCTTTAGCGTGTAAAATCAAAAATCCACCGTTTGCTCGATGCAGTGATCCACTTCTAATCATAGTAAAATTAGTAGTAATAGTTCCAAATTGACTTTTACCCTCTATTTTGCCAAATAAATTATAATAAGTAGGATTTTTTTCATAAATTACTGGTGCACCCTCAGTTTTACTATTGTTTACAAAGATATTTATTTGGTAGCGAACAAAAAAACTGCCATCTTCATCCTGCTGCATTGCTATAAATGGATTTTGTGGATCTGCTTCATCATCATTTCGAAATCGATCAATATGATCTACTATATCATCTTGAACTTCTTCTAAATAATCAACTATTTCTTCACAGCAGTCATATTTATCTTTTAAATGACAAATAATTGGCTGTACAATAGAAAGCCCAATTTTTTTCTCAAGAGCAGCCAACTCATTTTGCGCCTTCTCCTTGATTGAGCGAATTTCTCTCATAACCTGTGATGTTTCATTCTGGATTTTTTGACTTTCACTCCGAACTTTTTCTCTTTTTTCTTCATCCATTTCTTGAAATTTATCCCTGGATATAGGTTCTCCTTCTTCATCAACTGGTACTGGAACCAGCCCCTGGGAAGTATTCTGTAAAATAAACCCTCTTTCTCTAACAGAACTCTCAAATTCTTGCATAAGTTTATTTGATTTAGGTTGATACTCATTTAATATTTCTTTTCTTTCTTTATCATATTCTTCGCCCTCAAAAGCACGAGGAATTTCCTCCTGTAATTCTTCTATAATCTTATCCATATCATTTTTTAAATCACTGCCCATTCCCGCCGGAACTCTCATCACTCTGGGAATTTCAGATTCTGAAAAATTAAAAACATATAGTATATCCTTTGGTGGATCCATTTTAGCTGATTTTTCTTCTGCCATATTCTCAGCATAAGTTGACTTTCCTGTTCCAGATTCACCAGCCATAAAGATATTATAACCATTTTTATTAACCCGCATTCCAAAATCAAGAGAAGCTGCTGCTCTATTTTGACCAATTATTTCTTCATCAATTGCAGAAAGCTCTTTAGTTGTGTCAAAATCTAGGTCTTTAGCATTAAAATTAAAATTCAACTCTGAAAAAGATATTTTGTATTTATCCATTTTCCACACTCCTCTGCCTTAATTTTATCAAAAATATTACAAAAATTATGATTGAAACTCTTTAATAATAATTTCGTCAAAAGCCTATCATATCCTGCTTTTTAAAAAAAGTTGTTTGATTATACTAAAAGCCTTTATTTATCAACTACTTCTCCCAGAAAAAAGTTGAAAAAAATACTCAGCTAAGATAAAATGAACTTAATAAAAGAATATGTTATTTTTTTAACAATATTATTAGGGGGATTAGATATGGGGAAAGATTTATATAATATTCCAGATATAATTATCAGTAGACTACCTATTTATTATCAACATTTAAAAAATTTACAAAAATCTAGTAAAGAATATATTTCATCTGAAGAACTGGCAAAACTAACTGGATTTAGCAGTTCTTTGATTAGAAAAGATCTAAGCTATTTTGGAACCTTCGGTCGAAAAAGTTATGGTTATGATATTTATTGTCTTTTTAAACAGATTACTATCATAATGGGTTTTAATTATGATAAGAAAATAATTTTAATTGGTGCAGGTCATTTAGGTCAGGCTTTAGCCTACAACAAAGGTTATCTGGAAAGAGGATATAAACTTACAGCTATTTTTGATAAAAACCCGAAATTAATTGGCTTGGTTATTAATGATTTGGAGATCAAAAACATTAGCGATTTGGAAAAATATATGAATGAAAACAAAATTGATGTTGCTGCATTAACAGTTCCTGGAGCTGCTGCTCAAAAGATAACTAACCGGCTTGTAAAATCCGGCATTAAAGCAATCTGGGATTTTACTGAAGTGCCTTTAAAAGTACCTGATGATGTTCTGCTGGAAGAGCAGCTGATTAATGAAGGTTTATGTAAATTATCAGTCAAAATGAATCAAATTAGAATTAATGATTCTGATGAACTTGAAGAATTTAATTGTGAGCAAAAATAAGTTTCTAAACTTTTCAGCTGTTAGTAGAAGCTTGTTAATTAAAAATCATAGCTAATCTAAACTAACTCTGCCAGAGGAGTATCTATTTCTGCACCAAATAATTCAAAATTAAAGTTATTAACAGTTTTAACTGTATCTATACTTCCCCCTTTGAGCAGAGTTATCCGATCAGCAAGCTGTTTAATCTGTCTCCTATCATGACTGACCATTACTACTGTCATCTCATCTGTTACCAGGTTAGAAAAATGAGAATTAAAAAATTGAATACTTTCCTCATCTAAATTTGTGGTCGCCTCATCCACAAATAAAATTTCAGGGCTTGTAATTAAAGCTCTGGCAATGGAGGTTTTTTGTTTTTCTCCACCAGAGAGAGTATAGGCTGACTGCTCAAGCAGTTCGGTGATTTCAAGTTTGGCTGCTATCTCTTTTACTTTTTTATTGATTACTTCCTGTTCAAAATCTCTTAATTTTAAAGGTAAGGCGATATTATAAAAAACATTTCCCCGATAAAGATAAGGATCCTGCCAGATCACAGAAAATTTACGTCTGAGGTCTAAATTCTGCTGATCTTTTTTTATTTTATGGCCCTCATAGTAAAGCTCACCTTGATAATTCTGATCCACTAAACTTAAAATATTTAAAAGAGAAGTTTTCCCACTGCCATTACCACCAATAATAAAATTAAACTTGTTTTTTAAAATTGAAAACTGATCGATGTCTAAAATAGTCTTATCTTCGCAGATTTTTTTAAGCTTTTTGACTTCTATAATTTTATCTTCTAGCATAATTTTTTCCCTCCTGCAGAAAATAAGTAACAAAATTAATTAAAAATGAAAGAGATAAAAGAATGATTCCTAATGACAAAGCAAAGGCAAAGCGACCCTTGTTTGTTTCTAGCGACATAGCAGTAGTTATAGTTCTAGTAACACCTTTAATATTTCCACCCAACATCATAGATACTCCAATTTCACCTAAGACCCTACCAAAACCTGCAATTACAGCTCCAATAATTCCATATCTAGCTTCCAAAATTAAAAGTTTGAATTTTTGACTGCGGCTGGCCCCCATAGAAGTTGCTGTTTTATATAGTTTTTCATCCATAGAAAAGATAACATTCCTAATTAAAGCGGTAATTAAAGGAATTATTAGAATTACCTGCCCTATTATTATGCCAATGGGAGTAAAAAGTAAATCCAGTTCTCCCAATACCCCGCGGCGTGAAATGATTGAATAAACAAAAATACCAATCACAACTGTAGGCAGACTGAGCATTGTGTTTAAAATAATATTAATAAATTTTTTTGTTTTAAATTTATTACGAGCAATTAAAATTGCAAGCGGAATAGAGATAATTGAAGCAATAAATGTTGATGAGATTGAAATTTTAAGTGAAGTTGTAACAACTTGTATAAGCTCTGAATCTAAAGTAAAAATTAACTGTAGGGCTCTCAGTATTGCACCAGTATAATAGTCCACATTTTTCCTCCTGATTGTAAATAGATTAAGCCAGCTGCATATATAAATATGCAGCCAGCTAAAATTTATTGAGTTGCTTTTATTCGACTAAATCTTCTGCATCAATTGCTGAAGTATAAAATAGTTGTTCCCCGTACTGCATATAGCTATTAATTATTTTTTGACCCTGCTGAGAAGTTAAATATCCAGTAAAGGCCATTGCAATTTGATAATTAACATGAGTATGATGAGCGGGATTAATAGGAATAATTCCATACGGATTAAAGAGCTCAGGATCTCCACTATTTAAAATTTCCAGCTCAATATCACCACTGTAGGCCAAATATGTTCCTCTGTCGGCTAAAATATATGCCTGGCGCTCATTTGCCATATTAATACTGGGACCCATTCCCTGGCCACTTTCTAAATACCAGCTACCTTCTGGATCTATCTCGGCACTATTCCAAATAGATAATTCTTTCTTATTAGTACCTGAATCATCACCACGCGAAACAAATTCTGCTCCTTCAGCCTTGATTTTTTGAAAAGCTTCAACTGCAGTTTCTGTTTCTTTAATAGCGGCTGGATCAGATGCTGGTCCTAAAATAACAAAGTCATTATACATTACATCTCTTCGGTTAACTCCATAACCATTATCTACAAATTCATCTTCTGCTTCTCGCGCATGGACAAAAATAATATCTGCATCTCCATTACGACCCAGCTCAATAGCTGCACCAGTTCCAACTGCAACAACATCAACTCTAACATCAAATTTTTCCTCAAAGGGCGGAAGCAGCTCATCTAATAAGCCAGAGTTTTCTGTACTGGTTGTAGTCGCCATTGTTAAAACTTCTTGAGCTGCTGCAGCTGTTGTAAAAAACAGCATAAAAATAAGTACGGTTAATAAAATTTTCTTAATTGACATAGTAATCCCCCATTTTTATTTGAATATATTTTGTCGGTACATATCTAATTATGTTCTCAACCTTTAAAATAGTAGTCAAAAAAATAACTTCCGGCTTTATAACCGGAAGTTTTAGGGCGGATTAAGACTAATATAATCCAATGTACTCACTCCTTTCCATTCCGGGAGGCTCAAAAGTTTCCTTTCAAACCCTATCGGTGCAATTAGCATAACTTTTCGTCTTAGCTTGATTACACTCAGAGTTGTGCGACTATTCGTACATTAATAATATATGCTTTTTATTTTAAAGTCAAGCACAAAAAGTTTTAATACCCTTAATTTGTTAATTAAATATTGTTAATACAGATAAACACGAGCTTCATAAGGTCTTAAGCGGTCTTCTAAGGTAAAGCTAACCTGCTCTTGATAATTATTTAATATCAACTCGGCAGATTCAATTTTTAGTTCTGAACTTAAATTATATTCAACGCTCTTTCCACTAAAGTTTAAAAGCACAAGCAGATTATTTTCTTCTCCTAACCTCCTATAAGCATAGATATTTTGATCTTTTTCTAACAAAATATCATATTTCCCATAGGCAAATACTGGATATTTTTTGCGAAGAGAAATCATTTTTTGATAATATTTAAAAATTGAATCCTCAGAAGCAATATCTTTTTCAACATTTATTTCGGAATAGCTTTTATTCATTTTCAACCAGGGCTCAACTTTAGAAAATCCGCCATATTCACTATCATCCCAATGCATGGGGGTTCGTGCATTATCTCTCGTTCGATAATTTGCAATCTTTAAAATCTCTGACTCACTTAGTTCTCCTTTTGCCTGAACATCTTTAATGTAGCCCCTAGTTTCAATATCATCAAAATCATTTAAAGAGTCAAAACTGATATTTGTCATTCCAATCTCTTCTCCCTGATAAATAAAGGGAGTTCCTCTTAATGTATGCAGCATTGTTCCCAGCATCTTAGCTGATTCTTTGCGGTACTGACCATCATCACCATAACGGGAAACAATTCGCGGCTGATCATGGTTGCAGAAATAAAGGCTGGTCCACCCATTATTATTCTGAAGTTTATACTGCCATTCACTCATTAAATCTTTAAGTTCTTTTAAATCCCAGTTTGTAATCTTTTCCCAATCAGCTTTTTTGTCTAATTCCAGATGTTCAAAAGGAATAATCATTGAAAACTCTTCTCTATCTTCTTTAACAAAATTTAAGGCCTCATCTTTATCAACAAAAGGAGTTTCTCCAACTGTCATTGCATCATAATTATTATAGGTTTCTGCTGCCATTTCCTGAATAAACTCATGAACACGCGGTCCATTAGCAAAATATTCATGTCCAGTAAGGCCAGTTTCTTCTCCATCAAGAAAGCGTTGATCTTTTGAAATTAAATTTATCACATCTAATCTAAAACCATCGATTCCTTTATCCAACCACCAATTAATTATATTGTAAAGTTCTTCTCTCACTTTTGGGTTTTCCCAGTTCAAATCTGGCTGTTTTTTTGAAAATAAATGCAGATAATATTGATCAGTTTTATCATCATATTGCCAGGCTGAACCACCAAAAAATGATTTCCAGTTATTAGGTGGCCCATCATTTTTACCATCTTTCCAAATATAATAATCGCGATAAGGATTATCTTTACTTTTTCGTGACTCTTTAAACCACTTGTGCTCATCTGAGCTGTGATTAATCACTAAATCCATAATTAACTTAATATCTCTTTCATGCAGCAGCTCCATTAGTTCTTCTAAGTCTGCCATTGTACCAAACTCATCCATAATATCCTTATAATCACTAATATCATAGCCATTATCATCATTAGGTGATTTATAGACCGGGTTTAACCAGACGGCATCTACACCTAGTTCATTTAAATAATCAACTTTTTCAATAACTCCTCTTAAATCCCCAATTCCATCATTATTACTATCATTAAAGCTGCGGGGATAGACCTGATATATTACTGCTTCTTTCCACCATTTTTTATTCATCTTGAGCCCTCCAATTTAAATTTTTTTAGTTAAGCGTTCTTTATTTTTTATATTTTTGATTAAATAGTTAATACTTAAAAACAAAATAAATAGACTGCTGACAAAAAGCGGGATCAACTCTAAAGAAAAATTTCTAGCTAAAACTCCAGCCAAGCCCGGCAGCAAAGCACCACCAAGGCCAGCAGCCGAGATCTGCATTCCAATTGTATTTGCTGTATGTTCCTGTCCCACCCGATAAGAAGTACTGGAAATCAGAGCTGGAAAAATTGGTGCAATAGCCAAACCGGTAACTGCTATTCCAAATAAGGATAAATATTGAGAAATATTTAGAGCAATCAAAACACTGCCAAAAAGTCCTAAAGCTGCTGCGTATTTTGCAATTTTCCTGCTCAAAAATTTATATGCTAAAAATCCTGCTAATATTCTACCAACTGTAAATGAACCCCAGTAAACACTAACCCAAAAACCTGCAGTTGAGTTACTGATTTTTCTTGACTCTGTCAATAAAGTATAGATCCAGTGTCCAAGAGACATCTCAATACCCGTATATAGAAAAAATAGAATAACACTTAAAAAGGCGGGTAAATAAGTTATTGTCTGCAGCAGTTTAAAGTCTTTTTTCTTCTTTTTATTTTCCTCAGCCTTTGGTTCAGCTTGGTCTTTTTGAACTTTCCAGAGCGAGAGGGTCATTAAAAAAATAAGAGCTAATAATAATTGGGCCACACCCACTATTATATAACCAGTTCTCCAGCTGCCTGAATATTTTATAGCATTTGCCATAATAATCGGTCCAATAGTAATTCCAATACCAAAACTAGCATGAAGCCACTGCATTAGTCCTTCATTGAAATTCCTTTCGACATAGGTGTTTAAAGCTGCATCTATCGCACCCCCACCCATTCCTGCTAAAACTGCTAATAAAGGTATCAGCCACCACCAGGGAACAAGTGTATAAGCAATCAGTGCTGAACCTGTGGCCAAACAGCTCACTGCTAGCAAAACTGCAACTCCAATTTTTTTCATGAAAAATCCGTTTAAAAAACTAGAAATCAAATAACCTGTGGTTGAGCCAATTAAAATAATTCCTAAGGCATCTAGAGGTAATGAAAAACTTGTCCTCATTTCAGGCCAGGCGACTCCCAATAAGCCATCGGGAAGTCCGAGGGAAATAAAGGCTATATAAATAAGTGTAATCAGCAAATACCTTTTATTCTTTTTAGTCATATTTTATCCCGCCGCTTTCTTCAATAATTAAATCTTAGCTCAAAATTTCATAAAACTATTCTAAGCTGTCTCTCTTTTTATAAGTTCTAAATCTAATTCCTGCTGATATTTCCCGGTTATCTCACCATTAATCGCTTTTAATAAAACCTCAATTGCTAAATAACCAAGCTCATACATTGGCTGACTGATTGTTGTTATTTTTAAATATTTAGCTAACTCAATATTGTCATAGCCAATTACAGCGATATCATTTGGGGCCTGAAGCCCTTTTTCTTCCATCGCTTCTAAAACACCAATTGCCTGATTATCAGAAGCTGCAAAAACAGCGGTTGGCCAATCTTTCTCTGGCATTTTCAATATTTCCTGCATCAGTCTAAAGCCCTCACTAATTTTGAAGGGGCAGAACTTTAATAATTCTGGAGCGATAGTTAAATTGTTTTTTTCTAATGAATTTCTGAGCCCTTCCAGACGATTTTTAGCAGCCTGAGTATCTTTCTCACCATCTATAAAAGCTAATCTTTGATGTCCGGCCTGAATCAAATAGTCAACAGCCATTTCAGCTCCCAAAATATCATTTAAATAAATTGAGTGAAAATCACTACTTTTTTCATCAGCAAGCACAATTGGAATTTCAGAATCCAAAAGCAGATCATATTGATGATCAGAAATCCCCATTGTCACTGCAACTATTCCATCAACTGTTTTACTCTGAATAATATCTAAAATTTTATCAATCATATTTTCACTGTAAGAAACTTTATGTAGAATTAAATCAATATCTTCTTTTTCTAAAGCACCCTGGATACCTTTTAAAACTTCGACAAAAAAGTGATCAACAAAGGTTGGTAAGATCACCGCTATAGCATTAGTTTTCTGCCGTGCCAAATTTTGAGCTGAGCGATTAGGTCTATAATTTAATTCTTCAATCACTTTAAGAACCTTAGCTCTGGTTTTTTCTTTAACTTTATTACTTTTATTAAGAACTCTTGAAACCGTACCAATCCCGACTCCAGCTTTTTCTGCAACATCATAAATGTTTATTTTATTTTTTGCCATAACTAATTATATCCTTTCATTTTCTTTAATTATTACACCTTTAGTTTTTCTCTTTTGGAATCGCTTCCAAAATTAATTATAGCAGTAGTTTTTTTAAAAGTCAAAGATAAGCCCGCGGCAGCAGAGATTCCGCAGATTTAAAATTTCGAGAAAAATGGCCTAAATAACAAAAGCCCGGAGCTTTTAACCCCGGGATCTTTATTGTTACTTTTTAATTTAGTAGCCGCCCATCATGTAATAATCCATTAAGGCGCTATCTTTCAATTTTACGTGTCCTTCAACATCAGACTTAGTATTGTACTTCACCTGATCCTCATGACTTTTGTGAGTTCGCTTGTGCTTAAAAATGTTCTTCATTAGTAATGCCCCCTTTAATAATTTTGTAGGGAACATACTCGCTGCACATCTACTTTGTTCCAAAATACGACCACCGACCTAATAGTTAACTCAGCTACTCACTTTCTGTCGGTTCAATTAAATTATACTACTTTAGAAATCATTTGACAAGGAAAATTATGAATTTTTTTAAAATTATTTCTTTTATCCTTTAACATGATAATGTGTTGATTTAACAAATATTATGCAGGAGATTTAAAAATTAAAAAGAAATATAGAATTACAATTAATATTCCAATAACAGCTATTTCAGCTGCTGTTTTATATAACAAGTTTAATTCTAAATAAAAGTTCAGGAGGAGGTCAGCTAATGCAGCAGAATAAAATTAGTCTCAGAATTACAAATTTAATTTTTCTGGCATTGACTATTTTTGTTAACTTTATAGCCAATTATTTGCCGATTAATGATCTCGGCAGTGGTGAAGTTTCCGCACTTTACCAAAACCCTTTTACCCCAGCCGGATTTACCTTTTCGATTTGGGGAGTAATTTATACTCTATTAATCATTTTTATTATTTATCGTTTTTTCGGCAGTGGAAAAATTAATGATGAATTTAGTACAGGTCCCTATTTTATTATTGCTTCACTTGCTAATATCTCCTGGCTCTTTCTCTGGCATAATCTGCTAATTCCATTTTCAATGCTGGTTATTTTAATTTTACCTTTATAATTATTTCAAATCTTTAAAAGACTGCAGCAGTATCAGCTTTATTCTCTAAGTGAATATCTGGCTTTAAAGCTCCCATTTAGTCTGTATACTGGCTGGGTTACTGTGGCTTCTATTGCTAATTTTATGGCCCTATTAGTTTATTTTAATCAGAACTGGCCTGCCAATTTTCTCAATATTGCAGCAATAATTGGTATTCTATTGGCTTTAACAATTGCAGTTAAAATTCTTGATAAATATAAAAATATAGCTTTTGCCTTGGTAATAATCTGGGCCTTAATTGGCATAATTGGTGCCCATTTAAGTTATCAAAGCCCAGTAATGGCCATTATAATCACTGCTGCAATCTCTATTTTAATAATCAGCATCAAAATCATTAAAGTTTTAAGTTCATAAGCTATAGATCCATTTTTTTAAGGCGATACGATATCTGATAATATTTTAAATCGATACCACGTTCTTGTAAACGATTGGCTATTCTTCTTGCCCCGAAACCTTTTTCGCGATAAAACTTTATTAATTCTTCTACATTTTCTGAATTAGATTTAGCTTCTTCTTTTTCGTCTACTTGATAATCATTGTTTTGACCTTCATTAAGTATTCTTTCGGGTATATGCTCACTTTTAACTACAATCATCAATCTTTTATTATTTAATAAGTTGTTAATCAAAGGAGTAGCACTATCAATTGAATAATTAATCACATTTTTAAATTGACGCACATTTCTTTTATAAGAGGCATTCAATAATTTTTCTCTTGCTTCAGGGTCAAACATAATTTCTAAATCGAAGTCATATTTTTCTAAGGCTGATTTTTTATATTCCTCTTTGAAATGCAAAAACATTTTTTCTTTTTCACTATATGAACGCTGATCAAAAGGAGGAAGTACAAGCTCATATTGAGCCAGACGTTGATATAGTTCTGGCAGTAGATTTTCTTCTAGATTTTTGGTAGATGCAGCTATCACAATTACATCAACCGGTATTTCTTTTACCCCACCTATCCGACGCACCTTTTGTTCTTCAATAACTTTTAATAAAAGATTTTGATAATTTTTTAAGGCATGTGCCTCATCAAGAAACAAAATACCGTTATTTGCCTGTTCAATCAAGCCATTTTTATTAGATGCACCAGTAAAACTTCCTTTTTTAGAACCAAAAATTTCGGAGGCTGCAATATCAGGATTAGTAAACTGAGCACAGTTAATATGGACAAAAGGGGCGTCTTCTTTTAGAACTCCAATATTCTTAGCAAAGCGAAACATTAATTTTGCTAAATAAGTTTTTCCAGTTCCGGTTTCACCAGATATAATAGAATGTCTTGGTCCACCGGGAGATCCCATTGCTTTACACGCCTTATTTACTACTTCTTTCAAACTTCCATGGCTGCCAATAAAATCATTAAAAATATTTGAAGAAGATGTGGTGATTAATTTTTCTTGAAGACTAATTATCTTAGTATTCATCATTTTTAATTCTGTTATATCCCTAAAAATTGCTAAACCACCCTTAATCTGATCATCGATTATTAAAGGAAACGCATTAACAATAAAATGTCTGCCATCAGGATTTTCAACATGAATATTAGTATACTTTTTTTTGAAATTTATTACTTTCAAAACTGCTGCATTTGGATAAAATTCTGTAATATGTTTTCCCAACATATTTTCAATAGAAGTATCTGCATAATTTGCAGAGTTTTCATTAACATAGATTATATTTCCATCTGTATCAACTACATTTACTCCTTCATTTATTTTTTGAATTATTTGGTCAAGTATAATACTTGTAGATTCATTTAAATCAAGCCACTGCATAAATTTCGTCCTCCTCTATAATAAAATTTACTAGTTTTATTATAACATATAACGTTGATGAGACTGATACAGATATTTTAAATTGCTATACACATATTTTTTCAGGAATGATAATTTTTTTACCATTATGTTCTTTTAAACTAACTTCAACTCCGTAAACTGAATTAATCTTAGCTGCAGATAAATTAGCTGCTGTGCAATCAGAATAAATACTACCTTCTTTAAGCATAATAATACGGTCACTAAAACGACTAACTAATGATAGATCATGCATTGTAACAATAACTGTTTTTCCCATATTTACTTCTTTTTCTATTAACTCAAAAATTTCAAGCTGGTGTTTTAAGTCCAGATTATTTGTAGGCTCATCTAAAAGAATGAGCTCTGCTGTCTGGGCAGCTGCTCTTGCTATAAATACCTTTTGCTGCTGGCCACCACTTAATTTATTAATATTTTTGAAAGCAATTTCTTCTAAACCCATCTTTGAAATCACCTCTGCTGTTATTTCTTTATCCTGCTGACTTGCTTTCCAGCCGCTATAGGCTTTACGCCCCATCAATATCGTTTCAAAAACATCAAGATTAAAATTTATTTCTGAAGCCTGGGGCACATAAGCTATTATTTTGGCTAGTTCTTTTTTAGTGAAGTAGTTTATCTTCTTATCTTTAACCTTAATAGTTCCCTGGTCAGCTTTTAGGTAATTATTAATACATTTTAAAAGAGTACTTTTTCCAGACCCATTAGGTCCAATCAATGTTATTAATTCTCCTTTTTCTGCTTCTAAATTAATATTTTTCAAAACTTTTTCTTTATTATAAGAAAAAGTTAAAGCTTCAATTTGTAATATCACCAGATCTGCCTCCCTTTAACTATTAAATGGATAAATAATGGTGCACCCAAAAAAGCAGTTAAAACTCCAACAGGTAAGATAACTGGTCTAAATAATGTCCTGGCTAAATTATCTGCGATAATCAAAAGCAGTCCTCCTGCTAAAGCTGAATTCAAAAAGAGCTGTCTCTGATTTCTAACTGCAATTTTTTTTATAATATGTGGAGTTACAAGACCAACAAAACCAATTATTCCCACAAATGATATAATCACTGCTGTTAAAATAGAAGCTGCTGTCATCGCTAATAATCTTAACTTTTTAGAATCTACTCCTAGACTTGATGCCAGTTCATCACCAGAACTCAAAACTCCATAACTCCAACTATGATAAATAAAATAAATTAAACTGACTATAAGCACAGCTAAAATAATAAAAAATTGATTCCAATTTGTTCTCCCTGGATCACCAAAAGTCCAATAAATAACTGAAGCAAGTTCTAAATCATCTGCAAAAAATTCTAAAGCTGTAGTGCCAGCTGTAAATAAGGCTGAAAGGGCAATACCTGCCAGCACGATACTTTCTCTGCTGGCCTGCTGTTTAACGCTAATCAATAAAACAATAATAACCGCCAGTTGTGAAAAGATAAATGCTGAAACTGAAGGTAAATATATCCCCTCTAAAAATGATAATAATGGTAAATTACTTAGGTCAACAACTACAATAGCAAACGCTGCTCCGAAAGCTGCAGCATGAGATATTCCTAAAGTAAAGGGTGAAGCAAGTGGGTTTTTTAAAATGCTCTGCATAACTACTCCTGCTAGAGATAAGCCCATTCCAGCCGCTAAAGCTGTTAAAATTGCAGGCAGCCGAATATTCCAAATGATATTATAAATCATACCTCGCTTACCTGCAAAAATAACTTCTAATAAATCACTAAGGTCTATTTCAGCAGCTCCTACAAATAATGAATATATAGATACTAAAATAATTAATATTGTTAGCCCTAGAGTAAGTAAACTAACCTTAGCAGAATTCTTTTTCTCTTCATTTATTATTTTTTCTTTTATACTTAATTCTTTAGTTTTCATCATTTTACCTCATTAATTAGAATTAATTTAGGTTCATTTTTTTAAAGCCACCAAAAATATCTGCCATCTCATTATATACAGGTCTTCCTACAAATTTTTGATAAATTTGATCCGCCTTTTCTGCGGAATCTACATCTTTAAACTTTTCTGGATACAGTATCTTAGCTATGTAATAGGCATCAGCCAACATTGTTGCAAAATTACTAGTATAATGATTATAAGGTAAGAGTTGATAAATATTATTTTGCTGATAAGCACTAAGGTATTTAAACTCTTTTCTATTTAAATCATTTTTAACAAGTTTAAGACCTCCCTGATCAATAAAAATTAAGTCAGGGTCTTCTAAAAGCAGGCGTTCTTTACTGATACTAAAATTCTTTTTACCTTCTTCGTCAATGATATTTTTAAGTCCTAGATATTTAAATGGGGGATACTCAGACTCAGTAGAGCTGATCCCTTGAGCACCCTTATTGCCTATTCCACCAATATAAATTCTTAGATTAGATTCCATATCATTTGTTTTAACTTGTAACTGCTTTTTATTTTGATTAAAGAAATTAATTAGTTCTACTGCCCTTTTTTCTTTATCTAAAATTTTCCCCAAAAAATTTAGGGCTGATTTGAATTCTTTTTCAGTCATCGAACCTGGAGCTCCATCATTTATTGAAACTACAGGTATTTTAGTTTTAGTCTGCAGTTTGTCCATTTCAACTCTGCTTAGATAAGATGCTATAATCAAATCTGGATTTTGGGCGGCAATTAATTCGGCATCTCCTCCAAATTGTGGTCCAATTACTGGTAGCTCTAAAAGTTTTGGTTTTGCTATAATATATGGTCTATTCTGATTTCTTTTTTCAAATTCTTCTATTCCTACTACTTTATCTTCTGCCTGCAGATAAACCACCAGCCGTAATGATCCGGGCCCTACAGCTGCAATTTTTTCTATTTTATTTGGAATATTTAAATTTCTTCCTGCTAGATCATTAATCTCAACAGCGGTAATAGTACTTGAAAAAACTAAAACGAACAGTACTAATAAAATGATTGTACTTTTAATCTGTTTTAAATAAACCAACTATTTTTCAACTCCCTCTATTTTGGTTACTGTTAATTTACCATGTTTAACGCCTTTTAATGCAATTAGCCTGGAGCTTACTTTTTTCAATTTACTATGTAATCCTTCTACTACAATTACTTCCAGACAATAATCTTTATTTAAATGCAGATGCAGATTACTTTTAAATAAGCAGTGATAATCATGTTGAACCTGAATCATTTTATCACTTAAACCGGTTTGATGGTGATCATAAATTAAAGTAATTGTACCAACCACATTCGCATTATTTTTTGATTTTTCTTCTTCAATTATTTTATTCCTAATTAAATCTCTGATAGCTTCTGAGCGATTATCATAACTTGCTTGATTTAACTGATCAAATTTTTGCAGTAAATCTTCTTCTATTGAGACTCCAAAGCGTTTAAGATTAGACATCAGCCTCTCCTTCCGTGATATTTTTTTAAAAAACGTGTTACTATTTATTTTCTTTATCTTTTAACTGATTCCTGCCTAAGTAAAACAAAAAATGCCAGCGGCTGAATTTAATCAGCTAACTGACACTTTAGTTATATACTCAAACTTCGCACTTGTAAAAGTGCTTTTGCACCTTGAAATTTCAATATTTTTTAGCAAAAAAATAGCATGAAACCCCCGTTTTTGGTATAATTGAATAGCAACAAACAAAAAACCATAACGGAG
>Ga0208818_10068_pt1 | contig 19947 bp, 17 predicted proteins | sample Shrwel1BS1Day122_FD_187540 | JGI IMG/M metagenome (GOLD analysis project Ga0208818, IMG submission 187540) | Subsurface microbial communities from deep shales in Ohio, USA - Utica-3 well 1 S-1-Day122 (SPAdes) (version 2) ...
CTCCTGCACCTCCAGGTAATTGAACACTATGAGTAGCATCAAAAACTACTGGATAACCTGTTTTCCTCATTCTTGGTAAAGATCGCATATCAACAACTAAATTATTATACCCAAAAGTAACTCCTCGTTCTGTTAATAATATTTTTTCATTACCAGTACTCTCAATTTTTTTAACTACCTGATCAATATCCCAGGGTGCTAAAAATTGACCTTTTTTAACATTAACAATCTTATTAGTTTTTCCAACTGCAGTTACCAAATCAGTTTGTCTACATAAAAAAGCAGGAATTTGGATAACGTCTAAAACATCTGCAGCTATTTTTGCCTGCTCTTCTGTATGAACATCAGAAATTACTGGTAAATTAAATTCATCTTTTACTTTTTGTAATATCTTTAACCCTTTTTCAATCCCAGGTCCACGATATGAATCAATCGAAGAACGGTTAGCTTTATCATAAGATGACTTAAAAACATAAGGGATATTTAACTTATCTGTAATCTTTTTAATTTCTTCTGCTAGTTTTAAGACTCGCTCTTCACTCTCAATTGCGCAAGGTCCAGCAAATAATACAAAAGGTCTGTTATTCCCAAAGATAACATTTTCATTCAATTTAATTTCTTTTACCATTTTTATTCCCCCAATATATTTCTAACTTTATTTAAATCTTCTTCAGTATCTACTCCAATAGAATCATATTCTGTTTCTATCACTTTAATTTTATATCCATTTTCTATAACTCTAAGTTGTTCTAATGATTCCTGTATTTCAAAAGGTGTTGGCTTCATTTCTGCAAACTTCAATAGAAAATCGCTTCTATAGACATATAAGCCAATATGTTTGTAATAATTAAATTTTTGACTGTTTCTTGCATATGGTATTTTAGATCTTGAAAAGTAAATTGCATTGTTATTTTTATCTGTTATCACTTTCACTATGTTCGGATTATTAATTTCTTCTTCATCATTTATTAAATGTTTTAATGTGCTCATTTTTAAAGAATCATCCGTTAATAATGGCTCTATAGCAGACTTTATAACAGAAGAGTTGATTAATGGTTCATCTCCCTGAACATTGACAATTATATCTGTATCTATTTTTTCAGCTACTTCTGCTAAGCGATCAGTTCCAGTTTCATGAGCTTTTGAAGTCATTATAACATTACCTTTAAATTTCTTAACCTCATTAAAAATTCTTTTATCATCTGTAGCTACTATAACTTTATCTGCTAAACCAACCTTCTTTACTTGTTCATAGACCCTCTGGACCATTGTTTTACCACAAATATCTTTTAATGGTTTTCCAGGTAATCTGCTGGAGCTGTAACGCGCAGGTATTATTGCAGTGATATTCATATTTCAATACCCCTAATTAAGATATTTTTTCTAAAATCATATCAGTTATTTTTTTGACTTGCTTTTCATTGTAATAATATTCATTACCTTCAGTCTGATACTCATATTTTAAATAATCTAAGAAATTATCAATTAGATCTGTATCTATTTCTTTATTTAAACTTTCTTCTATATCATTTGCAAGAGTAACTTGATTAGATTTTTTTGCAATATCTTCAATCGCATAAAATGCTCTACCAAGACAAATAACTTTTTTATGCATTTCTAAAGCCTCTATACCAACTGTAGAATTAATAGTGATAACCAAATTGCTTTTTTCAATAATTCTCTTTGTATTTCCCTGTTTTAAGAAAATTATAGAATCATCATTCTTATATTTTTCATAAAAATCATCATAATTAACTTTCCCAACATCCATAGGATGTTCTTTAAAAACAAGTGATAAACCATCATCATTATTACTATTATACTCTTTAACTCCTTCAATTACAGTTTCCGCAAACTCTATCATATTATTGAAATCAGAATGTACTAAAGTTTGAGAATCATTAACTACCTGGAAAGGTGCGAATATATAATTTTGGGGAAGCTGAATAGAATTATCTTCTTTTTTGCTTTTTTTAAGATATATATTATAAAATCTGCTAAAATAATCTTTTAATCTTATTGTTTTATTTTCTAAACTGTTTTTACCTAATATTTCTCCAATGCGATAATATATCATATATTTAGCAACAATAATATTTCTTTCAAATTCACTTATATCAGAATTTGTTTTTGAATAATCAAATTTATTTTCTATACTTATATTCCTATAAAACTCTTTGTTTCTTGGAACAGAATTATTATAATTAACACCATTTGAATCAATAGTAATTGTATTAGGACGAAATAATCCTAATTCAAATACATAGTAGTCAATATTTAATTTCTTAGCAACATAAATAGCTAATGAATGCTGCCATCTGGTATCATTCTGCATTAAAATAAACTTTATATCTTTTTCTTTAATTGTTTTTTCTAAAATCTGAACATAATTATAAAAGTACTCTTTTTCTTTTTTTGTAATTTTTTCTTTTAATATTTTTTTTTTCTTTTTTGTATAATAATTATCAATATTTAATATTTCATTTAGTTTATTACTATTAATTTGACTATATTTCATATTATTTATTTTTTTATGTATATCGAGATAATCTATATCTTTATATAGATATTTATCACCAAAATTAAAGGCAATTGCATAAGAATCAATGCCTTGATGTTTTAATTTTTTCCCTATTTCATTAAATAAAAAAGAATAAGGAGATTGTAAAAATAATATTGACAATACTAACACCTCTTAATCCCAAGTTTTATTATCAAAATATTCTTTTGATAATTCCTCTGTTTTTTCTTTTATGATAATTTTTTCATTTTCACTTAACTTTTTTTTCCAAATATCCGGTATTCCTTTAGAATTTCTATTAAAATCATGTTTCTTTTCTGTATCTGTATTATTTTGATTTGAAGTCATAGAAATTATTTCATTTTCGATTTTTTTAGTAAATTCCAAATTTAAAGATTGAAAAAGATCCCTAAAAGTATTTAAAGGTTCATAACATATATCCATATGTAGATGATAAAATAGATTTTACAGAAAACGATAAATAAGATTTTACGGATATTGCTAGATAATGTAAAAACACAAATTTTGTGTTGGTAAATATGTTAAATTAATCCAGTACCATAATCTGCTCTTTTAGGATATAATATTCTTTAAACAAACCTAAAAGGAGGCAGAAATATTGAGTAAAGTAGATGGATATAAAGTGTATATACAACTCCAGCAATTAAAAGAAATGGGGTTCAGCAAATCCCATATTGCAAGGCAACTTGAAATAAGCAGGCCAACTCTCAATAGATATTATGATTTAAATATTGATGAATATGAGCAACTGCTGCAGTCAATGATTACAAGAGCTAAAAAGGCAGATCAATATCATGATTGGATTTTAAACTATTTAAGAGAATATCCCGACATAAAAGCATCTGAAATATATTACTGGATTCAAGAGAAAACTAATGGTGATCCTGGTTTTTCTGAAGGTACTCTTAGAAACTACATCAGGGATTTAAGAAAAGAATATAACATTCCTAAAACAAAGAATCCAAGGCTCTATGAGGCTATTGAAGATCCACCAATGGGTCAGCAAATGCAGGTTGATATGGGTGAAAAATGGGTTTTTAAAGCAGATAAAATAAGAGAAATTAAACTTTATCTGATAGCATTTGTCCTCTCCCATTCTCGCTTCAAATATGTAGAATGGTTTGATAGACCCTTAACCACAGCTGATGTAGTAGCAGCCCATGAAAATGCTTTTCAATTCTTTGAAGGAATACCAGAGGAGGCAGTCTATGACCAGGATAGTTTAATCCTGTACAGTGAAAATTATGGAGATTTAATTTACACTCATCAGTTCGCATCCTACAGGCATAAAAGAAAATTTAGAGTCCATATGTGTAGGGCTGCCGATCCAGAGTCAAAGGGTCGTATAGAAAATGTAGTAGGTTATGCTAAAAACAACTTTGCAGCCCACAGAATTTTTACCAATTTAGAGAAGTGGAATGAGGATTGTCGTAAGTGGCTTGAAATTCGTGCCAATGGTAAAAAACACGGCACAACGAAAAAAATACCAGCCCAGGTATTCTCCGTAGAAAAGAAATACCTGAAGCCAGTATCTGAAAAAATTAAAACTAATTCTTCTGACTTAAGTATAACCTATCAGGTGAGAAAAGACAATACCATTCCGATAAAAGGGAACAGATATTCTGTTCCCTTAGGTACCTACCAGGGACCTGACAGCTATGTTAAAGTGCTTGAGGACAATGATAAATACCTGATATATGATTTTGAAAGTACAGCTAAACTGGCAGAACATAAAATATTTAAAACTAAGGGTAATCTTTCTAAAAACAGTGATCACAGCAGAAAGAAAACTGATAATATTGACAAACTAATAGAAAAGATAGTTTCTCTCTTTCCTGATACTGATAAAGCCTGTAAATTTCTGGCCAGAATTAGAAAAGAAAAGCCCAGATATATCAGAGATCAACTCCAGGTAATCGATAAAGCTTTAGAAGCTAAAAAGCCTGAAACTATTGCTAAAGCACTAGAATACTGTATCGGTAACAAACTCTACAGTGCCAGTGATTTTAGAGATGTTATCAACTTTTACGATAAAGAAAAAATTAAAATTGAAGATGATAACATTTTACTGGTAGCTGATAATATAGCCTTAAATGAAAAAGATAAAGCTAAACTTGCTGCTAAACCAGCAGTAAGAGACCTCGATGTATATCAAAAGATATTTGACTCTTAAAACTGGAGGTATAAATGACAACCACAATTGCAAATCTAAAAGATAAATTTAAAGTTTTAAAGTTAAAAAACGCCTCTGAAAATATATCAGAAATCATATCGCATGCTGTTGAAAACGACTTCTCCAGTGAGAAATTAATTGAGTATATACTGGATCAGGAAATTGAAGGACGAGAAGCAGCCAGACTGGAAAAATACTTAAAACAGGCTGCATTCCCAGAGTATAAAACTCTGGCTGAGTTTAATCTTGAAGAACAGCAGACTCTATCTAAAAAACAGTTTAACCAGCTTAAGGAACTATCCTGGCTTGAGCGGGGCTACAATATAGTCCTGCTTGGCCCCACAGGAGTAGGTAAAACTTCTTTAAGTATAGGATTGGGTATTCATGCCATTAACGAGGGCTACAAAGTTATTTTTGCAGCAATCAGTGATTTAATCTACTGGCTTAAAACTGCTGAGATGATTAGAACTTCTAAGACTAGACTCAATAGAGTTTTAAAGTGTGATCTTCTAATTATCGATGACATTATGTTTATGGCCATGGAAAAACAGGAATCTAACCTCTTTTTCCAGCTGATAAACAAACTGTATGGTCAGACTTCAATTATTATCACCTCTAATAAAGGACCAACAGACTGGGGTGAATTATTAGGTGATCAGGCTATTACAGCTGCAATATTAGATCGCATAATTCATAAGTGCGAAATCATCAATTTAGATGGAGATAGTTACAGATTGACTCACAGAGAAACCATTTTTGGAAAATCTTAGGTGTAAAATCTTATTTAACGAAAAGTGTAAAATCTTATTTGACATTCACACCATATGTCTTACGGGTATAAAATTATCACTTTCCGAAATGTAATTGAATAAAACTGAATAAACTACTTTCCATTCATTGATTATTTTTTCTATTTTTGAATCAAAATTAAAAATATCAAAATCAACTGAATCTAAATAATCATCAATTAAAGTTTTTTGTTTTAAAAAATCTTCAGGATTCATATGCCAACCACGTTTTTTCATGCTATAATAAAAAGCTGCTGGATGTCTTATTAAAACAACAACTTTCATGTTATATTTTTCTGCTAAATAATAACTACTTAATGAAGAAAAAGGTGATTTATACAGAAGATTATTGTAGCTACTATTATATTTTGCGTTCAAAAAATTTAAATTTAATTTGTTTTGAAAAATAAGTTTTCCCAATCTAGTTAAAAAAGAATCTTTTGTATAATTATATATTATATTTTTTAGCAAATCTAATCTTGAAAATGATCTTTGGTTAAAAACAAATTTAAATTCAGCTTTTTTCAAATTAAAAAAATTATCCAAGACTTCTTTTTCTTCTTCAGTAATATTAGACTCTGTTAAATAAGGATAAAGGAAATTTCTAATACCTCTCAAGCCATAATTTATATTAAACGGTTCATTAACATAGCCAGTTTGTTTATCTAATGAAATTATTTTCCCAGTAAAAGTAGTGCCGCTTCTTCTTGGCCCAGTTATTAGAATATTATTCAATATCTACACATCCTCAAAAAAATATTTCTTAATTTAATATAATATTTAGAAATAAAGTAAAGACAGAAAAATATTAAAATAATAAAACTATAATAATTAATCTTAAAAGTAAATTTATTTAAAAGATATTCTTTTGATTCAAATAATGAAGAATAATCCCCAAAATTATTGAAAATTGATTGTTTAAATAAATAAAAAAACATTAATATTAAATAATTATCATAATATTTTTCTAAATTATTATTAATAGGATTATCTTTAGATATTACATATTTTTTTGCCCTTTCAATAGCTTCAATAGCCGAAAATTTTTTTGGACTAAAACTTTGACTTGTTGCAGAGTCTTCTCTATCCAAATAGTGATAAAAAACTTTAGCATTATAATAAATATTTTCTGCTACACTAATCAATTTGAGTTGGAATTCTTGATCTTCACCATGTGTAGCACTTTCATTAAATGTTATTGAATTATTCAATATAAGGTTTCTTCTTACACAAAAAGAACAAATATGTTGTCGTATTTTTTTGCTTAAGTATAATTTTTGAAATTCCTGAGAAGAAAAAACTTTATTATTATATTCATGAAAAGAAAACTTTTTTTTCAATTTTCCATTTGCTTCAACAATATCAAATCCAAATGAATAAATATCTATATTATTATTTTTAAGTTTAGAATATGCATTTGATAATAAATCATTTTCAATTTTATCGTCACCATCTAAAAAATAGATATATTTCCCATTTGCTTTTTTTAGTCCTAAATTACGTGCAGAAGAAACTCCACCATTTTTTTTATTAAACATTTTTATATTTTTGTATTTATTAGAAAACTTTTTTAATATATTAGGTGTATTATCTGTGGAACCATCATTTATTAAAATTAATTCAAAATTTTTATATTTTTGATTTAATATATTATTTATTGTTTCTTTAATATAGTCAGACAAATTATAAACAGGTATTATTATTGAAAACATTAATTTATTCATATTATAGCATCTCCAAATTATAAAATGAAATCCCTGGATTGTCAACCCTTTTTAGGACAATTTTTTATCTAATATTAAATATCTATATTCAACAGGTGTAAGATAATCTAAAGCCTTGTGAATTTTGTAGTTATTATACCAATTAACATAGTCAAATAACTCTTATTCCAGCTTTTCAAAGAAGTTTGACTATCATACGCAAGTTCAGTTTTAACTACTTTAAAGTCTGCTTCTGCCGATCCATTATAATAAGTATAACCTTTATTGCTTAAAAAACGATCAATACCAAAGGGGTTTAAAATATTATCAATAGCTTTATTTTTAAATTAATTATCTCTATCAGTATGTAAAGTATTAATTTGATCCTGTGGTCTTTTAATAATTTTCAAAGCTCAGTTATTAATTCAGCATTTTTCTATAAACTATTCCACAAACTATAAATTCACGATTAAAGAGATCGATTATCAAGCAGATATAGTTCCATTTACCCTTTATATTAAAATAGTTTAGATCACTGACAAAAACATCTAGAGCTTCTTCTTTATCAAATTCTCTGTTTACAAAATTGACTATTTTATCTTCATTGCAGCTGAGAAAATGAATTTTATATTGTTTTTTAATATAAGTAGAAACCAAATCACATTTTTCATTATTTCAACTGTTTTGAATGATAACTTTTTTTAGCTAATTCCCTTTTGGTTTTCCTGGTTCCATAATGAGTTCTAACTTCTTTAAAGATTCTAATCATTTCAATTTTAAGCTCTCTATTAATTTATTTTTTGTTAAAATGATAAGAAAACATATCCCTTAATATACTGAATTCTCTGCACATGGCGCAGATACTGTATTTATCCCTATTTGCTTTAATAACTGCTATTTTCGCCCCATTATCAGCGCCGCTTGCTTTTAAAATATCATTCTCCATTTTTAGCTGTTTGTTTTCCTTTTGTAATTTAATTAATTCTTTTTCTTTATCAGTTCTATTATCTTTAGCGCTGAATGAGCCTGAATTATTATAGTCTTTTATCCATTTGTGAAGTGTGGACCTTGCCATTACATATTAATTGAGTATTTCATTTTGATTTTTATCATTATTGGCCAGAACAAAAACTTTTCTTTTGATTTCTTCAGAATATTTTGTAGGCATGATATTTTCCTCCAATTTAGTTTGGTATTATCTTATTGTATCATGTCCGAGAAAAACTGTTTAATTACTTATATCTGATCCATAGCTTAATGGCAGTCTTAATGATATGACAGCAGAAAAATTTAATGAAATTTCTAAAACAGAAAAAATAGTTGCTGAATCAGTACTTGCTTAAATAAAAAACTAAAGATAAGTGAGTTTAACAAATATATTATTCATATTTAGAAAGGGTTCCTTTATCTTCTTTTTTAAAATTATCCATGTAAGTTACTAATATCCCAAAAAATATAAAATATAAATATCCACCTTTAATTGAAAAAGATATAGAATAAATAAAACCCGAATAAAGAAAACATAAAAATGAAATAACGTAATATTTATTCGCCCAAAACCTATATAAAATTAAATTTAAAACAAGTTTAAAGTTTATAATCAAAAATATTATAAACCCCATAATACCAAACTCTCCCCAAATTTCAAGAAACAAATTGTGGGGATATGCTGTTAGTGTTTTATCCATATCCATCAAAATATAAGAGTTTCCAAAACCTACCCCAGTTAACCAAAAATCTTTTAAGTTAGATATATAATTTAAATATAAACTAATTCTTGGTTCATTTTCTATATTCGTAAAAAGTCGTATTATTTCATAAGTTAAATACTTATTAGAAGTTACTTTATTAAATATAAAATATGATGTTATTCCTAAAATAATAGTTCCAAAAACAACATTTAAAAAATATCTTAAATTTTTTTTGGCTTTCAATAAATAATAAATAACACATATTAAAAAAACAAATATAATAAACAAATTACTTCCGCGACTAGCAAAAGAAAAAGAAGCTAATATGTTAACTATCAAAAAAAATATATATTTTTTTTGGTTATATCCATCAAATAATATATATATAAATAAAATTATACAACTAATTCCAAGCGGCAAAGATAGTGTTAAATCATTTGCAACAGTAGAACTTTTTAAATATTCAAATATAATATCATTAAACAAAATTAAATACAAAGAAAATGCTGTATTTATATAAACTATATAATTAAAGGCTTTTTTTATTGTTTTCAAATCCAAAATAGCAGTTCTAAATCCCGTTATTAACACAGTAGAGAATTCAAGAAATAAAAATAATCGATATGTTGAAAAATCTATAAACAACGTGGAAATTGATATACTATATAAACTTAATACACCTAAAAGAATAATAAAATTATTCTTTTTAATTTTTTTTAGAAAAAACAATTTATTAATAGCAGTAAAATTATATGCTACAATTAAAATAACATTTAATAAAGTTGATGTGTTAAAAACAAACTTTAATATATTTATACTAATTAAAGATGCTAATAATATAGAAACTATATTCAAATTATTCCCCTCTCTTCTATTATATATAATAAATTATAAATAATATTAAAGTTTTATTTATTCATTCAAAAAAATTATTTCAAAGAATAATATTTTATTATTAGTTGTTTTAGTCCAATTTTTTTTAGAAAATATCTTAATAAAGGTTTTATTAAAATTTTAAAAATATTACTTAATAAAACAGTAATACATAAATCACAAGATGAATGTTTTTTAGAAATGTAATAAGTTTCTTTGAGATTTAAAAGTTTAAAGCGTAAATTATCTGAAATTCCACCCAACCTCATATTACACAAAATTTTATTTATATAAACAAATTCAATTCCATGATTATAACATCTATATATAAAATCATAGTCACCAGCTATTTTAAATTTAGTATTAAAATTACCAATTTTTTTGTAAATTTTTTCACTAACAAATACCGAAGGATGATTTACTGGCATACCATATTCAATTTTATTCTCGATAAATTTATTATTCCTAAAAGAAGTAAACAATTTATTTTTTTCACTATCATATTTGTTCATGTTCCCATGAAAAATAAACTTATCATCTAAATCAGTTATTAAATATTTGTTAACCACAAATTCTACAGCATTTTTTTCATACCAATCATCACTATTAATAATACCTATAATTTCACCATTTGCCATATCAATACCTTTATTCATAGCATCATAAATACCATTATCAGGTTCGGATATCCAGTACATACTACCGTTGAATTTGGGTTCATAATCTTGTATAATATCCAAAGTATTATCAGTAGATTCACCATCAACTATAATATATTCAATATTATCATAAGTCTGATTTAAAACTGATTCTATGGTATCTCTAATATATTTTTCACTATTATAACAAACAGTAATTATTGAAACTAAAGGTTTTTCATTGTTTTTACTCACTATTATAACCTCACAAACTAATAATTTTCTTTAAACCACTGATAAGTATCCTTAATTCCTTCTTCCAATGATATCTGAGCTTCCCAGCCTAAATCATTGACTCTCGTAACATCCAGCAACTTTCTCGGAGTTCCATCAGGTTTTGATAAGTCATTCACTATTTCACCTTCAAAACCTACAATATCTTTAATCAGCTCTGCCAGCTCTAAAATAGAAATATCCTTTCCTACTCCCACATTAACAAACTGATCTCCACTATAATTATTCATTAAAAATAGTAGGGAGTCTGCCAGATCATCTACATGTAAAAACTCTCTTCTTGGTTTACCTGTTCCCCAGATAACTACCTCATCTTCATCATTAACCTTTGCTTCATGAAATTTTCTGATCAAAGCTGGTAATACATGAGAAGTTTCTAAATCAAAGTTATCATTGGGACCATAAAGATTGGTCGGCATTGCAGAAATAAAGTTAGTTCCATACTGTTTATTGTAATGCTCACAGAGCTTAATGCCTGTTATTTTAGCTACTGCATAGCCTTCATTTGTTGATTCTAGTTTTCCTGAAAGCAGATAATCCTCTTTCATCGGCTGATCAGCAAATTTCGGATAAATACAGGAACTACCTAAAAACAATAACTTTTTAACATCATTCTGATAAGCTGCATCTATTACATTTGTTTCTATCATTAAGTTATCATATAAAAATTCAGCAGAATAGGTATCATTGGCCTGAATACCACCAACTTTAGCTGCTGCCAGAATTACATATTCAGGTTTTTCCTCTTCAAAAAATTCTTCTACCTTTTCCTGTCTTCTTAAATCTAGTTCAGAAGAAGTTCTATAAACTAAATTATTATAGCCTTCTTCTTTTAGCTTTCTCATAATAGCTGAGCCAACTAAACCTTTATGACCAGCAACATATATCTTTGCATCTTTTTTCATTTATAACACACCTTTCACTTTGATATTTAAATATCTCCGTGTTTTTCTATTGCTTCTAAATCAGATTGAACCATTAACTGTACAAGTTCTTTAAACTTAACTTCTGGTTCCCAGCCCAGTTCTTCTTTTGCTTTACTAGGATCTCCAATTAATAAATCAACTTCTGTTGGTCTGAAGTATTTAGGATCAACTTCTACCAGAACTTTACCAGTCTCTTTATCTATTCCCTTTTCATCTACACCTTCACCCTGCCATTCTATCTCTACATCTACATGCTTAAAAGCAGCTTCTACAAATTCCCTGACTGTATGTGTTTCTCCTGTTGCTATCACAAAATCTTCTGGTATATCATGCTGCAGCATCATCCACATCATTTTGACATAGTCTTTAGCATAACCCCAGTCTCTTTTGGCATTCATATTACCTAAATAGATTTTATCCTGTTTACCCTTAGTTATTCTGGCAACAGCTCTTGTTATCTTTCTGGTTACAAATCTTTTACCCCTTCTGGGAGAATTAGACACCACAATATTTCCTGCTCCAGCCATAAATTTACCGCTTGCCGTTTCTAAATCAAATACCCATTCTGGTTGTTCATTATCTGTTATAATTTTTTTAACCTTATTTTTTGATTTAGCAAAATGATGCTCAGAAACTGCATGACCACCATTTTCTATTTTACGAATAAAGTCTCTAGAAATCCCAGTCTTTCTATTGATTTCTCGCTGTCCTGCCCCTGCTGCTGCCAGTTCTTTTACCTGGTCTTCTTTTTTTGAATTATCAACAGGAGAAAGTAGATTGATAGAGTAATAACCGTAATAGTTTTCATCTGACTCAAATGTTATATTAAAATCCTGTCCTGTTGTCTGATTAATTAAAAATATTAAACCCTGTGCTAAAATAATTGAATTAGTTTTAAAGTTTTTAAATTTATAGGTACAGGGATTAGATTTTAATCCATCAGCTTGATTATAACCTTCTAAAAAACTAAGTTGAATATTCTCAGGAGCATTTAGAATCCTATCAGGGATTTTTTTATATTTATCATTAGTATATATTTCTTTTTGAATATAACGAAGATAAGAATTATTCCCGATTAAACTGGCTCTCTTTGAACTACCGTATTCTGTATTATAATTTTTAATGGTTAATGTTCCCTGAGCTACTCTGCTCCATAAGCTTTTGAACTTTTCCATGATTCTCTTATCATTGCAGGCGAAAAAACCTTTACCCTTTTCACTAATAGAACCATCGCCAACCATCATCCCTAAAAATTCAGCTTCTTCCAGGGAGAGTGCAGTAAGCTCTTTTGATTGTGGAAATTCTTTATGCAGAAGTTTTGAATCAATTTTTACATTTTTAGCTTTTATCTTCTTTTTATTTTCATCCAGCATATTATGATGATTGGTTACTTCTATACTACCATGTCTAGTATTAATAACTCTACACTCAAAATCAGAATTATCTTTTTTCCTTCTAGTAGCAGTCATACAGCTTAGTTCTACAAAATCATCTCCATCCCATATTTCAATGTTTTCTGGAAGATACTGCTGAATGTTTTTGCCTTTAGCTTTTGGTTTTTTTATATCACAGGGTCTTTTAATGGATATAAATCCATTTTCTCTAGTTATTAAGGGAGTGTTTTCCGAAATACATTCATGATTAAATAAAATACCATTAACAGCAAAAAGATCATATGCTTCCCTATAGTTCTTAACAATCCAGTAAGCATATAGTTTAGCTGCAGCATAAGGACTTCTTGGATAAAAAGGTGTTTTTTCTGTCTGTGGTACTTCTTGTACTTTACCATATAATTCACTGGTAGAAGCCTGATAGAATTTACATTCCACCCTTGATTCCTTAATAGCATCCAGTAATCTTAAAGTTCCCATTGCATCTACATCTGTTGTATATTCTGGTATTTCAAAAGAAGTTCCTACATGACTCTGAGCTGCTAAATTATATATTTCATCTGGATTTATTTTTTCTACTAAACGACTCAAATTACTGGAATCAGTCATATCTCCATAATGTAGTTTTAATCTTATATTTTCTTCGTGTGGGTCCTGATAAATATGATCTATTCTCTGGGTATTAAAGGTAGAAGCTCTTCTAATTATTCCATGAACTTCATATCCTTTTTCCAGTAATAATTCTGCTAAATATGAACCATCCTGTCCTGTTATTCCTGTGATTAATGCTTTTTTCATTATTTAATTATCCCCCAAATTATAATAAATGATCCATTCCTTTTTCGGCTATTAAATTTCTTAACTCTTTTACATCCTGATCATTATCTTTATTGCAGACTAAAATAGCATCTTCACTTTCTACTATTATTACATCTTCCATCCCAACAGCAGCTATTAGTTTGTCTTTAGCTTGAATGATAGAGTTATTGGTCTTTATTGTCAGATAACTACCTTTAGTTACATTACCTGCTTCATCTTTTTCTTTTATATCAGCAAGTGAAGACCAGCTTCCTATATCATCCCAGCCAAAACTACCGGGTACAACATAAATATTATCGTCTTTTTCCATCACTCCATAGTCTATTGAAATACTTTCTAGTTTTTTAAATTCCTGATATGTAATTTCTTTTTCTTCTGCAGTACCAATTACTTCATTTATATTTTCTAATGCCTGATCTAATTCTGTCATATATTTTTTGAACATTTTTCTAATAGTTTTTACCTTCCAGACAAACATGCCACTATTCCACAAGTAATTACCCGACTTAATAAATTCTATTGCTTTTTTAAGATCTGGTTTTTCAGTAAATTTATTAACTTCATAGGCTTCTTTGAATTGATTTTGATTATAATTTATATAACCATAACCTGTTTCTGGTCTTGTTGGTTCTATACCTATAGTTACTAAATTATCTCCAGCTTCTGCAATTTCTGCTGCAGATCGAATGGTGTTTATAAATTCCTCATTATTGGAAATTAAATGGTCTGAAGGTAAAATAAGCATTGTTGCTTCTGGATGTTTTTCTTCTATATGTAGAGCCGCTAAACCTATACAGGCAGCTGTGTTTCTCCGCATTGGTTCTATACTTATATTTTCTGAAGGTATTTCAGGTAGATATTTTTCTACATCATTTTTATAGTTTTCACTTGTTGCAATAAATATTTCTTCAGAATCAGCTATTTCTTTTATTCTATCTACAGTTAATTGAATCATATTCCGTTGATCATCAATTAAATTAAGAAATTGTTTTGGTTTTTTGTTTGAACTTAATGGCCAGAACCTACTTCCTATCCCTCCAGCCATGATTAGTGGTGTGATCATTTTGGACACCTCTGAATTATTTAATAATCTACTTTTTATAAATATCTAATATTTTTTCTAAAATTTTTTCACTTTTCAATGAATCATTTTTTATATTTGCGTTTTGAAGGTTATTTAAAGACCATACAATTCCCTTAGCAAGATCTTCTGAACTTTTATGTTCAGCTAAGTAACCATTAACTCTATGATCAATAATATCTTCAGTCCCTGTCCCTTCAAAAGAAATTGCAGGAGTCCCACAAAAAATACTCTCGTTAAATGTTTGACCAAAAGCTTCTTCTAAAGATGGTCCAACAAAAACGTCTGACGCATTATAAACTAACGATAAAGAGTATTCATCATATAATCTTCCTAGAAATTGGACTTTGAAAGGTAAAGAGTCTATATTTTCAGAATAACTTGATCCAAAAACTAAAAGCTCAACTTCATTATTGCTTAATGAGTTATTTTTATCTATTATATTTAAAGCTTCTTTTAAATATTTCCATCCTTTTCTATCATCACCTGTTGAATTAATTGCGCCAAATAATATATATTTCTTATTTTTATCTAAATTCAAAATGACTTTTGCTATATTTTGATCAATATGTTTAAATACATTCTCATCTAAAACGTTAGGGATAATATTCACATTCTTATTTTTTAACAAATTGCTTTTTTTGGCACATTCACCAAGCCAATCACTACAAGCGATAATTTTTATATCTCTTTCTTGATAAATTTCACTTTTTCTTTCAAAAATTTTTCTTGATAAATCATTTTTTTTATTAGAATTTAGTATAGGGCATTCGCCACAGCTATCTATATATTTATTACATGTATTACTATAATGACATCCACCTGTAAATGTCCACATGTCATGTAAAGTCCATACTATTTTTTTGTTTAATGAAAATAATTTATCTAAAGAATTCAAAGATAAATATCCACCTACAACCCAATGTAGATGAATCACATCAGCTTCTTGAACTACTTTATTTTTAGTTATGTCAAGACCAAATTTAGCAGGGGAAAATATTATATCCTTCCGATTTCGATATCTATATAAAATAGCCTTTCTAAATAATACTCTAATCTTTGATAAGATATGTTTTTCAAAACTATTGTCTTTAGTTTTGATAACCTCTTTTTCATCACTATCCTTTTTCATAACAAGCATTTTAGAGTCAATATTATTTCTCAAAAGAGTTCTGTGTAACCTGTGTGCAGCGATAGCTGCTCCGCCTCTAATATCTGAAGTGTTAATATGCACTATTTTCAATGAAAACACCTACTTACATACTTTTAATATGTCAGACATGTTTTTCCTGGTAGATTTAGCTACATTAAACATATTTGGTATATGTCCTACCAGAACCATAAACAAAATATTTTCACTAAGATTAATATTCAATTCTTTTCTTATTTTCTTATCTTGATTAGAATTTACAGCCCAATTAACTGCACATGTTCCTAATCCCTTATAATGAAGAGCATATAAAAGGGACATACCAAACATTCCACCGTCAATATAACTTTGGTTTCTTTCTCCAATTCCATTAAAGGCTTTTAAATTTGAAGTAACAATAATTATTTTATTTGCTAAATGCCCAAACCCTCGATTTCCGTTTTGCATCTTAAGAATTTTTCCTTTTAACTCTTCATTATCGATTATATAAACTTTGCTAGATTGTCTATTACAAACTGAAGGACTTTTTTGGGCAATCCTCACAGCATCTTTCAAGTCAGCTATTTCAACTTCTTCCGAAGTGAAATTTCTTATACTAAATCTAGAATTAGCAAAAAGATCAAATTTTTGATTAGTTTTTTTTATGATTTCCTCTTTTTTAAAAGATTTAACCCCACCTAATTCATCAGACTTAATATTAGTATCCACCACTTTGCTAATAGTGCTTTTTAATTCCTTTATGTCATAATTATTATTTTCATGAAACTCTATATAACTTTTTAAAACTGATATTGCAGTTTTATATGTTTTATGATCCTTAGGGTAGCCTATTTCTTTATAGTTTTGTAATAAATCTAATAAATTATAAATTATATCTTTACCATAGCCAAACCTCGTGTTTTTTAATGATAACCCTTTTTCAATGACATGATAATGTGCAATTATTCTTGATTCCAATGTATCAAAATCATAATGTTTTTTTAGAGTTGTTGAATATTTAAAATATTTTCTAATATCATAAATATAACTTTTTAAATATTTAAATGTTTTTACTATATTCTTTAAAAAATTTAATATTTCATTTTTCCTTAGCAAATTCTAAAACCTCCTTCAAAAAATATTCGGACTCATTAATTTTATTATTCAATTGGCCGTTTATCATAGAATAATCTATCCCTTTCTCTTCATTGAATAGAACTTCTATTTGTTTTTCCATATTTAGCCCCTTATCAATTAATCTGTTTTCAATTTTTAACATTTTTAATAAATGAGTTATCTTATTACTCTTTTCCTTAGTAACAATACTACAAAATTCCTTTTGGTTTTTAATACTAAAAATTGTGCCATGATAACTACTTGTTATAATATAATCAGCTTTCTTAAAAAAATTCATCCACTCAAATGGTGATAGATTAACAATATTAATGTCACTCGCTTTATAAAAATATCCTATAGAAATTAACTTTTTATTTAGTTTTTTTGCGACTTTTTTCAGCCTAAAAACTTCTTTTTCTGACATTCCAGTTAAATATAATAGAATATAATTTTTATAATCTACACTATTTAAAAGTTCTTCATTATAATCCACTAAAAAAGTAGGATCTAAAACAACTTGGGTTTCTTTATTTAAGTTATTTTCAACTATTTGTCTAGAATTATTATCTCTAACCGAAACAAAATCTAATTTATTAATTAACTCTTTTATTTCTCTTGGTAATTCACTATTTGTATTTACTTCACCAAAGCTAGGTGCATAAGAAGCTAAAATATTAGAATCTATATTTTTACCAAAATAAGTTAAATCTAACCCAATTAATTTATTCATATAATTCCAGATCTCATCACTACCCAAAAACACAATATCAAATTTTTTCAACTTATTAGCTTTCATACTGTAAATGCGCTTAGTCATATTTAATTTTTTATGTGCTTTTTTAAATTTTCTTATCTTATTAATGTTACTTAATAAAATCTTGATATCTCTTTTAAACAAAAAAACTTTATATTCTTTTAACGTGTGTTCTAAAGATTTGTAATTTATGATTTCACTATTATACCCCATTGCTAATAATTTTTTTTGTAATGAAAACGCTTGTAAATATGCACCATGATTTATACCATCATGAAAAGTTAAAATCCCAATTTTCATATTAAATAATCTCCTCATTATCAAAGTTATTAAAAATTATAAAAAGACTTAATTTTATTAAACAATATTACCAATATGTTTTTATTAATATAAATCATAGATATCAAAACCATAAAATTAATCACTAAAATTATTCCCAAATGGTTTAAATAATTTACCATCATAGATACAAAAATTAAAATTAATCCTATAGTTAGTTTTTTATAATTAACTCTAATATTAAAATAATCTTTAGTAGTATATATTCTAACAATCCACAAAATAAAATAAGCTGAAAAGGTTGAAATAGAAGCAGCAAATAAACCAATTTTGGGTATTAACATCAAATTGATTGTTAAATTAAAAAAAGCACCTAAACTTGTAGTCATAAGAGATTTCATAGTATTTCCCGTACTTAGGTAACCTGTACCATAAAAAGAAGCAAAGCTTTGAAACATGGCTCCTAAAAACAAAAAAGGTGTGTACTCCCAAGCAGTTACAAATTCTACACCCACCAAAAATGGAATAAATAATTTTACAGATATGACACCTAACAAAACTAGAATCAATTGAAAACTCAGTAAATAATTAAATATTTCTGTGTAATACTTATTTTTATCATTAGAATCAAACTCATCTATAGCACTTGTCTGCCAGGCTTGATAAAAAATAGTATTAAATAAAAAAATAACACTAGCAAATTTATTTGCAATTGCATATATACCTAAATACTCAAGGTTTAAAAATAATCGTATTAAATATCTATCAGAAACATTCATAAACCACCAGCCAATAGTATTAGGTATTAAAGGAACTGAATATTTTATTAAACCATAAAATACATTTTTGTTAATATGTTTATAATTTATGTACTTATATATATCTCCATAAATTAAAATCATTAATGAACTAACCCCTAGTGAAATAGATGTAGCTAATAACATACCATTATAACTCATATCAAGGAATCCAATAAAATATATGTTCAACCCGCTAGTTATAAAAGTTGAAACTATTCCAGAAACAGAATATAATCTTATCTTATCGAGTCCCCTCAACACTTGTCTAAATAAATTATTAAAAATTGAAATGATAAACATGGAAATAATTAAATTAATGTAATTTATAGTAAAATCAAAAAATTGAAGCCCCAAATAAAATAACAAACTACTAATAAATACCATAGCAACAACAAAAAAGAAACTCGAAGAAATTATCTGTTTCTTTTTTTCAGTATCAGAGTTTATTAAATATCTATAAACACCAGCTATTATCTGTAAATAAATTAATGGTAAAACTAGCGATTTACTTGTATTAATTAAATCCATTATCCCATATTCTGATGTAGTAAGAAATCTTGTATAAAAAGGAACCAAAAAAAAACTAATTGTTTTAGAGCCAAAATTACCAATCATGTATAATAGTGTATCTGAAAATAATTTTTGTTTTTTTGTAGTCAAAGTTCCCCCCCCATATTTAGAATCAATTATTTATTAATCCTTTTTTCCCCACACATAAAAAAATAGTTTTTTACATCAAAACCTCTCTCGAGATTTAAATATAAAAAACTAATTTAAATATATCATTTATATTCACTCTAAACCTCTACACACCTCAACACTATGTCCACTTTGTTGAGATCAAAGTGTATTGCTAAAAAAATAACCTAATCCTTGAACTTATATCATAGTTTTTTAAACCTCTAACTCAGTTCATCTTAACCATATGAAAACCCCGGTTCCAAAGATTT
>Ga0208818_10077_pt1 | contig 18291 bp, 18 predicted proteins | sample Shrwel1BS1Day122_FD_187540 | JGI IMG/M metagenome (GOLD analysis project Ga0208818, IMG submission 187540) | Subsurface microbial communities from deep shales in Ohio, USA - Utica-3 well 1 S-1-Day122 (SPAdes) (version 2) ...
CAGAGTTACAGTTACTAAGTTGATCAATAAGTTTATAGATGACGGCATGATTACAATTAAAAAAAGAAAAATTATTATTAAAGACTTTGAATCACTGGGAGAAAGACTGCAGACAATTTTTTAACTTTCAGTTGGAGATAATTCCTGTGGTCTGAAATAATACATAACAGACACGCTGGTAATATATCATTCTGGCGTGTTTTGATTTTTTAAACATTTTTAATTTAAGATTTTAGGAGGCAGAAGATGAGTATTTTTATACCAGATAGTGAAACAAAGTTATATGGTTTATTAGGTAAAACTTTAAGCCATTCGATTTCGCCATCCCTGCATAATAATGGGTTTAGAGACTTAGGACTCAACGCTGTTTACTTAATGCTGGAAACAAAAGAAGAGAACTTAGAAGAGTATATTAATTCACTAAAAACCCTGGGTTTTTCCGGTTGGAATGTAACCATTCCCTATAAAGAAAGTATAATTCCCTATTTAAATGGGTTTTCTTCTTTAGCCAGAGCCTCAGGTGCTGTCAACACCGTTTTAAATAGAAGAGGCCGTTTGACCGGCTATAACACTGATGTGATTGGATTTCAGCGACAGGTAGAAGAATCAGGCTTTGCTGCTAAAGATAAGCGGGCAGTTGTGATTGGAGCCGGTGGAGCAGCAAGAGCAGTAATTGCAGCTTTGATTCAGCTTGATTTAGCTGATATCACGATAATTAACCGGACTGTAGAGAATGCAGAAGAATTAGCAGGACTTTTCAGAGAAGATAATCCTAAGCAAAATATTGATTTCTGCAGTTTGGAAGAGCAGGAATATGCAAACCCTCTAAAAGCAGCCGATCTGGTAGTTGATACAACTCCAGTTGGGATGTATAGTAATAATATCAAAAATAATTTAGTAATCAATCCTGAGTACCTACACAAAGAGCAGCTGGTAATCGATTTAGTTTATAATCCTCTAAAGACTGAGATTTTAAAGGAAGCAGAAAAAAGAGGAGCTCAGATTGGAAATGGACTGCCGACTTTGATTTATCAAGCAGAAGCTTCATTTAAACTCTGGACACAGGAGATGCCGCCCAAGAAAAAATGGTATCAGATAGCAGAGGCAGCAGTAGCCAAGATAGAGGCTGAATCCTAAAAAATTACTCTTTTGGGTAATATACTTTATATAAAAAAATATTTTATAATTAAATTAAAATGAGGGAACTATAAGTAAAATACCTAAAAGCAAAGCAGTTTAAAGGCTGTGACGCAAAAACATAAGTCTAAGAGATGATTCCTATGATTGTTATGTTTACCTCAGGTAAATCAATTGCCAAAGTGAACTATTTGCTGGCAATTTTTTTCTTAGAAGTTTTAAATTTAAAAAATATTAAATTTGATTAAAATCATGCAGGAATTATATTTCTTATATAGAATTTAATTAATTAAGCGAGGTAATTCCAGATTATTCGACATTTTCAGCTAAAAATGTTAATAATAATTTTAATCCTCTAAATAAGGAGGAAACTATGAAAACTAAAAGCAAAAAGAAAATTGGTGATTTATTAATAGAGTTTGGTTATATAACAGAAGCAGAACTGAGATCTGCAATTTCTGAACAGGAAAAAATGGATATTAGATTGGGTGAGGTTTTAAAAAAATTAGGTTATGTATCCGAAGAAGAGCTGATTGATGTTTTGGAATATCAGCTGGGAATCCCAAAGGTTAATTTATCTAATTATTTACTAAATGCTCATCTTTCTCAATATGTTTCTGAAAATTTAGCCAGAAGACACAATGCAGTACCTTATGAAATTGAAGATGATACTTTAAAAGTGGCAATGGAGGATCCTACAGATCTGGTTGCAATCGAAAATATAGAGGTTAACTCCGGCATGCGGATAGAAGTAGCAATAGCTACTCATTCGGATATAATCAATGCAATCAACCAGGTTTATTCTTTAATAGACACTGACACTTCTGAAATTTTTGAGAGCCTTGATCAGTATGGAATGAATGATGAACCAGAACTTGATCAGCTGCGGCAGATGGTGGAAGATGCACCAATAGTTAGGTTGACCAACTTAATTATTACTCAGGCTATTCACACTAAAGCCAGCGATATCCATATTGAGCCTTTAAAAAACAGTGTTAGAGTCCGCTACAGGGTTGATGGTGTTTTACACGAAGAACTAACAATCCCCAAACACTCACAGGCGGCCTTGATTTCTAGATTAAAAATTATTGCTGATCTGGATATTACCAAGAGGAGAATTCCTCAGGATGGTAGAATTCAGATGAACTTTAAGGGAATGCAGATTGATATGCGGGTATCTACACTGCCAACAATTTATGGAGAAAAGGTTGTTATCAGACTTTTAAATCGGGATGACAGCCTTTTAAATATTGAAAAATTAGGTTTTAGCGAAGAAAATAAGGAAAGATTCAATAGATTAATTAAAAAACCTTATGGAATTCTTTTAGCTACCGGACCTACAGGTAGTGGTAAATCCACAACCTTATTTGCAGCTTTAAATCAGATTAATTCACCAACTAAAAATATTGTAACAATTGAGGATCCGGTTGAGTATCAATTAAATGGTCTTAACCAGGTTCATGCTAATAAAAAGGTTGGTTTAACATTTGCTAATACTCTGAGATCTATCTTAAGACAGGATCCGGATATAGTAATGGTTGGTGAGATTAGAGATGAGGAAACAGCTGAAATTGCAATTAGAGCTGCCTTAACTGGTCACCTGGTTTTAAGTACCTTACACACTAACGATGCTGTCAGCGCTGTAACCAGACTGATGGATATGGGAATTCCCGGTTATTTAGTAGCTTCAACCGTAATTGGTGTTATCGCTCAGCGTCTGGTGCGGAGGCTCTGTCCTAACTGTAAGGAGAGTTATCAGCCGGGACCTGAGGTTAAACAGTTTTTAAACAATAATGTGGATCAGCTTTATCGTCCCTCAGAGGAAAAGTGTGACAGCTGTACTGATGGCTATAAAGGGAGAATAGCAATTCACGAAATTCTAGAAATTGATACAAAATTGGAAGAAATGATTACAGAGGGAGCTAATGAACCTGAGCTCAAGCGGTATGCTAGAGCACAGGGGATGAAAGACTTACTGGAAGATGGTAAGGAAAAACTCCGTCAGGGAATTACCAGCTACAATGAACTGGTAAGTGTTATTCACTAAAAATATAATGTAGAATGGAGTGATTTTTGTGGATGTTTTTGATTTAATGAAGGAAATTTCAGATCATCCAGTTATTTCTGATCTTCACATAACAGTAAAAAGGAAACCGATAATCCGCTATAATGGTGAGCTTCAGGTTTATGAAGAATTTCCAGAACCTTTAAATATTGATCAGGTTAACCAAATTGCCAGAAAGCTGATGAATGATGATCAGTGGGATATTTTTCAGAAAGATGGTGAAGCTGATTTTTCCTACAGTATTCCTGGTTACTGTCGTTTCCGGGTTAATGCTTACCATCAGCGGGGATCAACAACTCTGGCTTTAAGAATTATCCCGAGTGAAATTCCGACTTTAGATAGCCTGGGGCTGCCGGATGTCTTAAAAAGGCTGGCAATGCAGCGCAATGGTTTGGTATTATGTACTGGCCCAACTGGTAGTGGTAAGTCAACTACTTTAGCTGCTATGATTGATGTGGTTAACCAGAGTAAGCATTCTCATATTATTACTTTAGAAGATCCAATAGAATATTTACATTCACATAAAAAATGTATTGTTCATCAAAGAGAGGTTGGGGCAGATACTAAAAGTTTTGCCAATGGCTTAAGAGCCTCTTTGAGACAGGATCCTGATGTAATCCTTGTAGGTGAGATGAGAGATTTAGAGACCATTTCTATTGCTTTAGAGGCTTCAGAAACAGGTCACTTAGTATTTGCAACACTGCATACAAATGATGCCCCAAGTACAGTGGAAAGAATTATTGATGTTTTTCCTGCTCACCAGCAGGATCAGGTTAGAGTTCAGCTGGCAACTGCCTTAAATGGTATTATTTCACAGCAGCTATTAAAGCGGGCTGACGGCAGTAAACGAGTGGCAGCTTTAGAAATTATGGTTGCTACAGCCGCTGTCAAAAATATTATCAGAGAGGGTAAAACCCATCAGCTGGTATCTTCAATTCAAACAGGTGCTAAATACGGTATGGTGATGATGGATAACTATCTGATTAATCTTTATCAAAAGGGATTAATAGAGTATGAAGAAACTATTAAACGCTCCAAAGATCCGGAATATATTAAGCGAAAAATTAGTAATAGAGCTTAAGGAGGTTGAGCTAGATGGCACCAGAGTTTGAATACACAGCCAAAAACAAGAATGGAGAAACTGTTAAGGGTACTATTGAAGCAGAGGATAAATCTGCAATTGCCACACAGCTTCGATCTCAGGGCTTTTATGTAACTGAAATCAAAGAGAAAAAAGCTTCCCGTGATCTAAAAGATGTTTTTAATATCAAAAAGAAGGTAAAACTAAAGGACCTTGCTATCTTCAGTCAGCAGTTTGCTGCGATGATTGATGCTGGTATTTCTTTAGTAGATGCCTTATTTATCTTAGCTAAACAGACTGAACATTCTCATTTAAAAGAGGTTATTACTCAGGTTCAGGAGGATGTAGAAACTGGTATTTCTCTGGCAAATGCCTTTGCGAAACATCCAAAGGTTTTTCCAGAATTATATATACAGCTAGTTAGGGCTGGTGAGAGTGGTGGTGTGTTGGACACTATTTTAAATAAGCTGGCAGATCACTTTGACCGCCAGGATGAACTGAACAGTATGGTTAAATCTGCTATGTACTACCCATTGGTAATTTTAATGGTTGGTATAGCAGTAGTTATTTTCTTAGTCTTACAGGTAGTACCACAGTTTGTAGGGATGTTTGCTGATTTTGGCACAGAACTACCGCTGCCGACTAGGATGTTATTAGGGCTGAGTACTTTTATGCAGGCTTACTGGTGGATGCTTTTATTAGGTGGTGTAATTGTCATTTTTCTCTTTTCGAGATACCGCAAAACTCCAAAAGGAAAGGAGAGGTTGGATCGATTAATTCTCAAATTACCTGTTTTAGGTCCGATGATGCGTAAGGTTTATGTTTCTCGTTTTTCAAGTACTCTGGCAATATTGCTTGATAGTGGAGTCGATTTACTGTCATCACTGACAATTGTTGAGGATGTTGTTGGTAACAAAGTTTTCTCTGATATTTTGACTGATGCAAGAGTAAGGGTAAGAGAGGGGAGTACACTTTCTGAGCCTCTGCAAGAAAGTGGAGAATATCCACCGATGTTGGTGCATATGCTGAGTGTAGGAGAGGAAACTGGAGCAGTAGGGGATATGCTGAATAAAGTATCAAAATTTTATGACAGACAGGTTGAAGCAGCAGTTGATGGTGCAATTTCTTTAATTGAACCAATAATGATTGTTTTACTTGCTGTGATGGTTGGTTTTGTTGCAATTTCTATTGTAACTCCAATGTTTGATATGTTCCAGAATTTTTAAGAAATATAAATTGAAGACTATTGAATTATTGTAAATATGTAGTATAATTAATGTAATATTAAAAAACATGAAAATAATTTATTTTGAGGAAGGTGAGGCCTATTGCAGAAAATAAAAGATAAACTATATGTTTTACCTATTGTTTTAATAGCTGCAGTAGTGCCGCTGATAGTCCGCTATAAGAAAATAGAACTGGGAGAAGTTGTAGCTTCCTACTGGATAAGAGATTATAATACTGATTTTTTCTCATATTATAAAATGGTATTTCTTTTGGGATTTACTTTTCTGGCTCTGATTTCATTTTATGTTTTTTCAAAAAAGAATCCAGAAGCAATCAAAGAGAATAACTCAGTTAAAAAATTATATTATTATCCAATAGGAATCTATATGCTGATGGTTATTTTATCAACAGTATTTTCTGAAGCCCAACTAACTTCTTTAACTGGATTTCCAGATCGCTATGAAGGAATGCCTGTACTGCTTTCTTATATGTTGATACTAATCATTACGATGAATTTGTTTAGAACCAAAGAACAGTTTCAATTTATTATTAATGCTTTACTAACATCAGCTGTAATAATTGCAGTTATTGGTTTATTACAATTTTTTGAAGCTGATCTGATGCGAACAGCTTTTGGACAATGGCTGATGTTACCTCAGGAAGGTTTTGCAGAATTATCTCAGGGTTTAGATTTTCGTTTTGAAGGGAATAATATTCTTTTTGCAACTTTATATAATCCTAATTACGCAGGAAGTTATTTTTCAATGTTATTTGTATTTTCAAGTGTATTATACTTTTTTGAAGATAAATTAATTAAAAAAATAGTTTTAGGAGCAGTAACAGCAATTATTTTTGCTGCCTGGCTGGGATCACTTTCTAGGGCAGGTATTTTGGGAGCAATTGCAGCATTTATAGTTTTAATATTTTTACTCAACAAAGAAATCATAAGAAGATTTAAGTCAATTATTGTTATTCTTTTAATATTTGCAGTTGTTTTTACTATGATGGATCTTTATACTGATGGCTCTCTTAGAAAAGAATTTTTAAGTCTTGGTCAAGAAACTCAGCTTGCTTTCTCTGGGGAAACAGCGGAAATTGAAGAAATTAAAAATGAAGATGGTTTTCTTATTTTTAATACTGCTGAAGAAAAGTTAAAATTAACTTTTGATGATCTGGGTAAATTGAAAATTTATAATGATCAAGGGGAGATGCTTAATTTAGTTAAGCTGGATACTCATTTAGTTATTGATGATAAGAAGTATAATAATTATATATTTAGAGTTATAGATAGTGACAAGAATAATAATAAATTACTTGAATTAAGATATGGGAGCAAAAAGGCAGAATTTCCTTATAATGCGCCGATAAATTACTTTTTTATTTTAGGAATGAGTGATAATATTTATCCTTTGCAAGAAGTTGAAAGTTGGGGTTTTGAAGGAAAAGAAATGTTAGCATCTAAACGTGGTTATATTTGGTCAAGAACCATTCCCTTACTACTAGATGAAGCTTTAATAACTGGATATGGACCTGATACATTTGCAATGTTTTTTCCACAGGAAGATGCAGTTGGTAAATTTAAATTTATGCAGTCAGCTAAAATAATAGTTGATAAACCTCATAATATCTATTTACAGATTTGGTTCAATACAGGATTAGTATCATTAATTGCAGTGACTGTTTTGTTTCTAATTTATATTTTCAGAAATCTATTTTATTTTTATAGAGATAATTATAGAGGATATTTTGATCAAATTGGAATTGGTATATTTGGATCATTTATAGCTTATTTAACTGCTGGATTATTTAATGACAGTGTTATCTCAGTAGCTCCTGTATTCTGGACAATTTTAGGACTGGGAATTGCTGTTGAAATAAATAGGTCTTATATTTTCAATTCTATGGAGGGGGTGAGTAGTGATATTTAAGAAGTGTTGGAAAAATTTTGCTTTATTTTAAAAAATGAGGAGGAATAATAATGAGTAAAATAAGAAGAATATTTAAAGGTGGAGAAGATGGGTTTACTTTGATTGAATTATTGGTTGTTATTGCAGTTTTAGGTATTTTAGCAGCTATTGCTATTCCAAGGATTGGTGGAGTAAGAGATAAAGCAGATATTGCTTCAGCAAAAAGTGATATGAAAAACTTACAGACTGGTATAGAAATGTATTATGCTGAAAATGGGTCATACCCTAGTGATGATTCTTGGACTGAGTTAGATGAATTTGTTGATAATATAGATAAAACGGATTATAATTTTACTATCACGACTTCAGGGGGGTATCCAGAAATAACAGGGCCTAAGTTCACTATTTCTGGAGCTGCAACTACTCTAAAACTGACACCAGGTGGATTTAATTTCTAAAAATAATTAATTAAAGAGGTTGCATTCTTTAAATAATTAGCGGTAAGTATAAATAATTATTGCTTACCGCTTCTCAATAATGAGCATTCAAATTTTTAAAGTGGAAGGATAATTATTATAATAATGAATATTTATTTATTTATCATAGGATTAATAATAGGCAGCTTTTTAAATGTAATAATTTACAGACTACCGGAAGGGAGCTCAATCATTACTCCACCTTCGCACTGTCCTAAATGTGGGACAAGATTAAAAGTTATTGATCTAATACCAGTCTTAAGTTTTCTGTCAACAGGTGGTAAATGCCGTTACTGTAATACAAAAATATCTATTCAGTATCCTATTGTAGAACTTTTGACTGGTTTTTTCTTTTTAGCTGCATATCTAAAATTTGGTTTTACTGTTCAGTTATTCATTTATTTGCTATTAATCTCTGCTTTAATTTCTGTAACTTTTATTGATTATCAGTATATGATTATACCGAACAAAATAACATATCCTTTAATAGTGATTTCTTTATTATCTGCAATTATATTTGATTATATTACTATTTTTCAATCATTATTGGGAATTGTTATTCCATCTTTATTACTTTTAATTGTAGCCTTTATCTTTAAAGGTGGGATGGGAATGGGCGATGTTAAATTAGCTGCTGCTATCGGTGGTTTTATGGGTTGGAGTTATACATTAGCTGGTATCTTTATTGGTTCTCTATTTGGATCTATTATTGGTCTTTCTTTGATGGGTTTAGGAATTATTGGACGAAAGACTAGGATACCCTTTGGACCATTTATCTGTATTGGTGCAGTAATTATGATTTTTTTTGGAGATATCTTATTTAACTGGTATTTAAATTTATTCATCTAAAATTTTTATAATTTTTTAACTATCTTTGATTTTAATTAAGAAAAGAAAGTAGGATAATAAAATTATGTTTGTAAAACTTCTAGATAATTCAGAAGGATTTAGTTTAATCGAAACAATGGCTGGTATTATACTTTTAACAATTGCTATCTTTCCTGCTTTAGGATACTTTACTAATAGTGTTGGTTTTGTTCATCAAACTGAGATTAGATCACAGGCTATGGACATAGCTGCAGATACAATGGAATATTTTCAGGCTGAAGCTCAGAATAATTGGTCTGATATTAACACTAAGTCTGACAGTTTTAGTTTAGATGATCTTGTAACTTTTGAAGCTCAATATGATGATAATTTATTAATAGATGATTATACTATAGATATTTATTTAACTGAAAATGAAGTGGTCGAGGGTAATAAAAAAATAAGCGTTAGAGTTCTGTGGAATAATGACTCTAAAAGTGTACAGTTAAATTCATTGCTCAGGGGTGATTCTTAAATGAAAAGCGAAAAAGGATTTACCCTAATTGAAGTGATGATAACAATTGCTATAGTTGCTCTAATTGCAGCAGCCGTCTACAATGCATATTTCAGCAGTTTAGAAGCCTGGAACTACAATAAGGCTCGGCTGGAAGTACAGCGGGTTCAGGATTTAACCCACCGCTGGATCAGCAGATATGCCAGACAGGCAGACTATATTAATCCAAGTTATTCTGGTAATAAGCTCTATTTAGAATATCTTGATCAAACCGGAACACGACAAAAAATAGCCTTTGGCAGGGAAAATACTACTGAAGATTATTTATATTTATATAATATTAATGATAATACAAATAGAAAAATAACTGATTTAAAGTTCACTGAGCTATCATTCGATTATAGAGAAAACTTAATAATAGTAAATGCAGAAATAAAAAACAGTAATGATAATTCAAACTACAAGTTTACAAGTTTTATTAATCCACGTTTAGTGGAAATAACAACTCCTTAAGGAAGGTGGAGTTAGTTTGAAAATAAAAAAAGATGAACACGGATTTGTACTAGTGCTTTCAATGTTTATTTTGGTAGCAATTTTATTAATGGTAGCAGGTATGACTAGAATGCTGCAGAGTGAATTAGATTTTTATACTTATAACAGCAATCAAAAAAAGGCTTTTTATGCTGCAGAGGCAGCAGTAGCTTATGGAACTGCAGTGTTTGATGATTCAGATAAAAGAACTCATCTAAATCAAGATCAAAGTACTGATCCGATTTATGAATTATCAGATACTTCAGAAGTTAATTCATATCTTGATATGGCAAAAGTTGATCATTTAGAGTGGGAATTTAAAGATAATTATAGTATAGTTGAATTTAGGGCTAAAGCTTCTAATAATGGAGTATCTGAAGAAGTAATAGCTTCTTATTCAATTTATAATAGTATTTTTGATAGTGCCTTAGCATCAGGAAATACAATTTCTTTAGGTAACAGTCATATTATTAGTAATGGTGTTATTAAAACAAAATATACAATAAATGGAGAAATTTATGATGAAGCTGGAAATTTAGTTGAGATTACGCCAGATGAGAATCTGGTAATTCCAGAATTTAACTTTGAGACATTAAATAACCAAGCTGATAATATTATAAATATAGATGGTGGAACTATCGAATATGTTGATTTAGCTGCCCATAATGCAAATGATAATATTACTGAAACAGATGATGTTGCAGATGAATTTACTTATATAGATGGCAATTTAAATATTGGAAATTCTATTAAAAATATCAATGGCAGTGGAATTATTGTTGTAGATGGTAAATTATCTATCGGTAATAATCTTTTAATTAATCAAGAAGAAGGGTACGAAGATGATTACCTTATTTTAATAGTTAAAGGTAGTATTGATACTGAAGGAGTTGTTGTTGAAGGAGATAATGCTATTACTATGCAAGGATTGTTATATTCGTATGGTGATACAGTATTTGGTAATAAGTTTAATATTACTGGCTCACTAATTTCTGGCGGGAATTTAACCTTAAATAATTCATCTAATAATGCAGCAAATATAGCTTATGATCCTAAATTTATTGAAAAATTATTTGAATGGAATATAGATTTTCCCCAAAGCACAGACAATAATTTTAGTATATATCAAATAAAGTCCTGGAGAGAAAACTAATTTTTTAGAAGTGGGGTGGTAATATGTTTTTAATGAAAAAAAATTACACCTGTATTGAGCTCGGTACTAATTCAATTAAAGCTGCTCAGTTTAAGAAAAAAGGCAAAGACCTTGTCTTAGTTGATCTTGGAATAAAAAAACTTCCTTTTGAAACTATAGTTGATGGTCTGATTGTTGATGATTCTTTGGTGGCACAGGAACTGCATAATCTAATTAGTTCTTTAAAACACAGCACTAAACATATAATTACTACAGTTCCTAATGATAATCTTTTGATCAGAAATATAGAAATGCCGAATATGGATCAAAAAGATATCAGAGAGTCTCTAAAGTGGGAAGCTGATGAACAGTTACCCTATCCGGTAGAAAATGCCGCTTTGGATTATCTTAAAGTGGGAGAAACCGAAGAAGTAATTCAGTATATTGCTGCAGCTGTCAGAAAAAATGTAGTGGATAACTTTTTACATCCCTTTGAGCGGATAAATTTAAAGCCGAGAGTAATCAATGTTCAGCCGATGGCTTTAGTTTCTTTACTTACTTATCAAGGAGCAGCTGACAGCAATATTGCTATTATTGATATTGGTGCTTCTGCAGCTCAGATAACCATAGCAAACAGCAGCAATATAATGTTATCTAGAACAATTGATACTGGTGGTATTAACTTTACTAATACCATTATGGATCTTAAAAATATTGACTATCAGGAGGCCGAAGAAGAAAAGAAAAATCTAGATATTAATGCTGAAACTGAAGAAATTTCAGAAGAATTTTTAGATTCAATGCCGATCGGGATGGAAATGGAAAACAATGATAATTCTAAATTGAGAGAAATTGCTTCTAGATTTTCAGCTGAAATCACACGATCTTTAGATTTCTTTAATATGAAACACCGGGATGAAGAAATAGAAAAAATATTTGTAACCGGTGGAGCTTTTCGTTTAAAGGGTTTACAGGAAATTATAACTGAAGATCTTAACAGAGAATTAATTTTGATTGATCCTTTTAAAAATATTAAAAGAGATTTAGATAGCAGTAAAGAAGAATTGATAAAACAAAATAAATACGAATTTGCTGTTGCTGTAGGTCTTGGTGTGAGTGAGGTGATGGCAGATGAGAGTTAATTTGCTTGTTGAAGAAAAACAGGGAGTCATTTTTGATTATTTAAGAGTTATAATTACTTTAGCAGTTTTACTAACACTTTTTATTATTGCTTTTCTGCAGTTTAATCTAATCACCAATAGAAATGTTTTAGAAAGTGAGATTAGAGGGATTGAAAATCAGTTAGCAATTTATCTGCCGCAAGAAGAGGAATATAAAAGATTTGAAGCTGCAATAGAAGAGATTCAGAATACTCCTTCAATTCCAAATTATATCTGGGATGGACCTATAGAAGCTATGGGTTATCTAACACCACTTAGAGGAGTAATTGATAATTTTTCCCTTAAAAACAGATCTTTAAATATTAGAGGCAGAACTAAAGCAGCTGAGGAATTAAGAGAATTAACTATTAACTTAAGTGAATCAGAATACTTCACTAATGTTGATCTGCAGACAATGGAAAAACAGGAAGAAGTTCGCTTTACAATAACTGCAGAGTTAATTGAAAGGGAGAGTGAGTAGTATGTTTAGTAACTTAAGCAATAGAGAAAAAATACTGCTTACCTTAGTCATTATTATCGCTGTTAGTTCAATCTATTATTTCTATTTCTATTCACCTTTAACTGAAGAAATTGCAAATTTAGAAAGAGAAAAAGAACAGAAATCAGCTCGTTTGGATACAGCAATTTCTTTTACCAGAAAACTGCCGGCAATTAAAGAGGAATATCGAAATTTAATTGCTGAAATAGAGTCCAGAGGAATTTATGTTAATAAAGATATTATAGATTTATTGATTGATTTTAGAGAGTCTGCTAAAGATAATGATGTTGATCTAAGATTATACAGGCCTTCTCAAATGGCTGAAGGAATTTCGATGACTGTGATCATCGATGGTGGTTTTAGAGAAGTAACAAATCTTTTTGAAGATTATGGGGAATGGAATTACTGGTTTGAATTTACTTCTTTAGATATCCAGAGAAATTCAGAAGATGGAGTTACAATCAATATGGGAATTATTTATCACGATCAGCTAATAGAATTTGAAGAATTTGAAGAATTGGAAGGAGTTGAGAGTGATGTTTAAAGTAAATAAACTTATTTTATTGACATTGATTATACTCTTAATTCTTTTTTCATTTAATGTTTTAGCACAAGAAGATGAAGAAGAAAACGAGGAGAGAATTTTTAGAAATCCATTTGTGGAATATGTTGATCCAGCTGAGGCTGCTGCTAATAATGGAACTGGTCAAAGAGCAGAGCCGGTGATTACTTTCGCTGATATAAAAAATGGAATCCCCTTTAGATTAGATGGGATTATCACAAGTGGTAATGACAGGATAGCGGTTATTAATAGTTCAGATGGAGTAGAATTTATTCGAGGAAGATATGAAAAAAACAATTATATAATTTCAGCAATTAGTCAGGATAGTATAACTGTTCAAAACCGAGGATTTACTTTTCAGCTGAGGATTGGAGGGGAAATTAATGATAGATAATAAAAAGATAACCGCAGTAATTTTAATTTTAGTTTTTATTTTTACAGCTACAGCAGCAGTTGGTGCACAGGGAAGAATCAATGATATGAACTTTAAAAATGCAGATTTAACAGATGTTTTACGAGCAATTGCTGAGGTGGCAGATGTTAACTTAATTACTGATAGTAATGTTAGTGGAACAATTACTATTCATCTAAAAGAGATTAGTTTTGATAAAGCTTTAGATTTAATTACCCAGACCAGATCATTAACCTATAAGTGGGACGGGAACACAGTGGTTGTTGCTTCCCCGGATAGAATAGATGAAATTTATTCTAATATAGTAACTAAATTTGTAGCAGTTAAATCTAATGACCTGGATAATATATCAGTAATAGTTAAGGATATTTTCCCTGAAACTCAGATTACAGCTGACCCAGTTAGAAGACAGTTTGTTTTAAAAGGTGAAGAAAAAAGAGTTGTTGAAATTAAAGAAATGATTGAACGTCTTGACTTAGCTGCAGTTGCTCAGCAGCAGGATCCCGGAGCTTTTATAGCTTCTGGAGATGGGCAAACTGAAACAGGAACAAAAATTTATACAGAAAGCTATAAGGTAGTAAATACTGATCTTGCTGATTTAACAAGCAAGTTGCAGGGTGTGAATTCTAATCTTTCGATTAGATCAAATGAACTTACAAATACTGTAACAATTAGTGGTAGAGAAGCTGAAGTTAAAGAGGCAGTATCAATGGCAAAAACTTATGACAATAGTTTAGAGCCAGCTACTCGAAGTATTAGAGTTGATTATGTTGATACAGAACAAATTTCTGAGATAATAGGTAAATTCTATCCAGATGTTAAACTTCATGTGAATACAAAACGCAAAGAAATTATTATTAATGGCTCAAGAAATAAACTTGATGGTGTGGAAGAGTTAGTTAAGGAAATTAATAAACCTCAATATCAGGTAGTTATTGAAACTAGAGTTGAAGAAATATCTTCAAACTTTAGAAGACAACTTGGTATTGAACATAATGGAGAATTTGATATAATTAGAGGATCTGAAAATTATAAAATAGAAGAACTAGATTTTACCTGGCCAGAATTTTTTAAGGCATTAGATACTTCAACAGACACTAAAACTTTAGCTAGACCAAGTTTAATGACTTTAAATGGTGAGGAAGCGACACTTTCAATTTTAGAAGAAGAGCCTTATCCTGTTGTTGATACTGATAGTGACACAGGGGATAAAACTACTACCTGGGAATATGTAGAAGCTGGAGTCGAACTGACTTTTACTCCCTGGATCACTGAAAATGATGAAATAGAGTTACAAATTGCTCCTACAGTTAGTAGTTTTAGTGAGACTGTTTTTGGTACAGAAGGTGCTTATGGTGAAACCCCACCTCCAGCCAAAAAAAGTAGAAGTGTGGAAACTACTTTAAGATTGAAAAATAATGAAACTTTTGCTGTTGGAGGATTAATTCAAACAAATAGTGATGGAAAAATTACTAAAATTCCTCTTTTAGGAGATATACCTTTATTTGGAGAATTATTTAAATATCGTAATAAAAGTAATGATACTAATGAATTAATAATATTTGTTACTCCACATATTATAAAATATGGTGATGAAATAAGTGATAAAAATATTATAAAATCAGAAAATGAAAAGATAAGTAATATTGTTAAAGAAAAAATAAAATTAGAGACTAAAAATAGTAATAATATAGATACAGAAGCAGAAAAAAGTAAGGAAGAAATAATTCAAGAATATCTTGAAAAAAGAAGTAAATCAAGAGAAGAAGCTTTAGATTCTCTTAAAAATAATAAAAAACAGGAGAATAAAGAATTTCAGGAATTAACTCCTGAAGAATTAGAGGCATTAATTAGTAATAATAATTAAATACTGTAGTGGATTAAATTCTAAAGTTTAAATTATCAATAATAAAAAGTAAATATGGATCTTCAAAAGAAATTCATATTTACTTTTTTATTTATTTTTTCAAATTGCAGAAAATAGACTAAAAATTATTATAGTATTTATTGCAAAAAGATAAAATAGAGTATATAATCAATTGATAATAATAATCAATAACAGAAATAGAATATCAATAGCAAGATAATTGAAAAATTATTACGCAAAGACTTGAGTCTAAGGAACTAATCTATGATTGTCAAGTTTGCCTCAGGTATCTGCCACAGTGACTTTGCTGTGGTTTATTTTGTTTATACTTAATTTTAAGTTAATTGATATCGAAATTTATTAATATATTTATCTAATAGTAGTTTAATAGCTATAAATTCTATACTCGAATTTATACGAGTTAGGAGGCAGTTAGAAATGAATAAATTTAAAGAAAGTAGTGGTTTTACATTAATTGAAATAATTGTTGTTATAGCTATTATTGGTATTGGTATTGTTCCGATGCTGAATTATTTTACTAATAGCATTTATCATATTCAAGAAACTGAAATTAGATCACAGGCTGTTACTATTGCTGGAGATGTTATAGAATTCATCAAACAAGAATCTAGTACAAATTGGGGTTATTTAAATACTAATTTTAATAATAATAATGATAGTAGTGATAATGGTAGTAAAGAAGAAGAACTATTGGATAATATTAAGAATGATTCTGATTTTTTAGTAAATGATTTTGTACTTGATATTAGAATATCAGATTTTGGAAGTTCTGAAAAGATGCAAAAGGTAATTGTTGAGATTAGTTGGGATTCTGCTAATAAATCAGAAGAAGTTATTACTGTAATTCGCAATAAAGAGGGTGATTCTAGTGGAAGTTAAAAATAATGAGGAAGGAATCACTTTAGTTGAATTAATGGTTGCTATTGCAATTATTGGTGTTGTTATTGCTGCACTATATATGTCATATTTTACGGCTATTAGAGTTTTTGGTTTTAATCAAAAGACAGTTGAATTCCATCGTGATCAGCGTTTAATTAGTGAGTCTTTAGGTAAATATATAAGATCTGCAGATGAAATAATTCTTACTAATGGAAATGAATTGTTAATTAAATACACAAAAGATGGGACAACAAATACAATAAAATTTTTCAATAAAAATAATTATTTTTATATTGATAATGATTCCGTGGAAAGAAAGATATCTCAATTAGAGTTAAAAAGTTTAAGTTTTAACGAAGTTGATGGAATTATAAATACAGAGATAACTTTGTTGAATAATAATGATAAGTATAATTTTGTGGAACAATTTCAACCAAGAATAAAAGATGTTAGTATATTAGTGACGCCTTAATTAAAAGGGGTGAGCAAGTTGAAAAAAGAAGATGGATATGCAGTTGTGTTAGCTTTTATTATGTTGCTTGTTTTAATGATCATTTTAACAGCAGTTTTTTCGTTAGTTTCTAATGAAATAAAATTTGTTTCTCATGCTAGAGACAGTATAAAGACTTTTTATATTGCAGAGGCAGGTTTAGAATATGCAAGTTCTTTTTTAAGTAGTTTAGACTTATCAGATGATAGTATTTGGAATGATACTGATGATGATGGTTATAAAGAGCTTACTGATTTATCAGAAGTTAATGGAATTGTTACTAATAAAAAATTAGATAGTGTAGTTATAACAAATATAAATAATAATGAAATAACATTAAAAAGTACAGCAATTCATGATAATGGTCTTAAAAAAGAAATCACAGTAACTTATGATAAAATTTCAAATGGATCTGATTTTACTAATTATTCTTTAGTGGCAAATGGTAACATTGATCTTAAAAATAAAGTAATCATTGAGGGTGTAGTTGATGATGATCATTTAGATTTAGATGGTGATGGGATTATAAATAAAGATGATCCAGATGCTAATAATGATGGCATTGAAGATCCAGTAAATTCTATAATTGAATATGAAGATGAAGAAACTGGTGTTATTTCTTATTATGATACAACTCCAGATTATTATGGAGATATTTATACTACTGGTTTTGTTACTGAAAAAAATAATACCAACTTAATAAACTCAAGTGTTAAAGATTTAAGTACAAATGATGACCTTCAGGATATTGTTCCCGATATGTATGCATCTGTGTCTTCTCAGTATGAAGATGAAATAGATGATTCTGATGGTTCTAATGGTACATTTTATAAGAATACAATCCCGCAGAATTCCGAAGGCGAATATGATTTTGATGATGATGTAGATGTAGTTTATAGTGACACCGATCTTGAATTCAAGAATGGAGACATAATAAAAGGTAATGGAATATTATTAGTTAATGGGAATATTGACTTTAAAAATGGAGTTAATATTTCTACTGCAGATAATGAAAATCTAATTATTATAGCTAATGGAGATGTAACATTTAATAATTCATCTGATTTTAGTGGTATGGTATATGCTAGTGGTAAAATATATATTAAAGCTAAAGTTGATGTTCAAGGAAGTTTAATATCTAAAACAGCTATTGAAGAAACCACAATATCTATAAATAATGGTGGTAATGATCCTTCAAAAATTGTTTATGATAATAGTTATTTAAAAATTTTTGAAAATCTAGGTATTGAACTACCCACTATAGAAAATGAATTCGGTTATGATTTAGAAATTGTATCTTGGCAAGAGTAATAGAGTAAAATAATAAAAAGGTCCCTAATCAAAGGCCTTTTTGAAACTACATTTTTTACTTATACACCACTGCAGCTAATTCAGTTCTATTATGCACCTCAGTCTTATTAAAAATATGGCTGAGGTGTTTTTTAACTGTGTTAATTGAAATAAACAATTCTGCTGCAATTTCTTCATTAGTTTTACCAATTAAAATCAATCTTAAAACATCTT
>Ga0208818_10079_pt1 | contig 18093 bp, 17 predicted proteins | sample Shrwel1BS1Day122_FD_187540 | JGI IMG/M metagenome (GOLD analysis project Ga0208818, IMG submission 187540) | Subsurface microbial communities from deep shales in Ohio, USA - Utica-3 well 1 S-1-Day122 (SPAdes) (version 2) ...
TAAAAGAAATAATATTTAAGTCATCCATACTCTGCATTGGATCATCAAGCAGAATAGTATTTAATTTTGTGCACTGCTGTCTTAAAGCCATAGAAAGAAAAATACTGATTGCAACTATATTAACCTGTGCCTTACTGAAAGTAAAAGCTGGATTGACAATTGTTTTTCCACTTTTGTTTTTACATTCAATCAAGAGAGAATTACTTCCCTGACGGCTGACAGTAGTCTTTAGATTGATCTGCCTGAAAAAAGGATGGGGATAAATGCGCTTGAAAATCTTATTTATAAATTCCTCCTGCTCCTTAAGAATCTGATCATTTAATTCTGCAACTACATCCCGCACAGCCAGTTTAAGTTTTTCCGCTCTCTCCAGTCCTCTTTTGATCTTTTCTCTTTCAGCTGCAGCTTTTTTTAATTCATTCTCTACCTCTTTTAACTGTTTTCTCACTTTGTTTTGCTGCAGCAATTCCTGCTGTTTTTCCAGTTCTAATTCCAGATTCTTGACTCTTGACTGAGCCTGTTTACAATCTGCCAGCATATTTTTACTTTCTTTTTCTCGCTGCAGAATTTCCGGATAACAGGAATCAGCCTTCAAATTATATTTATTAAACTCGGCTGCCAGGCTATCTTTTCTTTCCAGAAGCTCAGATATCTCTTTTCTAACTCCTCAGTATTTTTGATCTCCAGGAATGAATTATTGAACATTAAATTTTTCAGCCTCTTAATTCTTCTCGCTAAATTATCTTTTAATCCCCGCTCCTCGATCTGATAGTGGTCAATAATTCTAACTGCATTCTGATTTAAGTAATCCAGCTCATTTAATTTACTCTGCAGCAGTTTAATCTCATTTTCTATTTTTAAAATTCTATCCTTAGTCACTGACATTTTTATAGTAAAGCTTTCTTTTTCAGCCTCCAGTTCAGAAATCATTTTATCCACAGCCTCAGCAAACTGATTACTCAACTCCTGCAGCTCGGCTTTTATTTTCTCTTCCTTCTGATTCTCCAGAAAGAGTTTCTTTTTTAATTCTTTTACCCTTTTACTGCCCTGAGTTAGCTTCCTTTCTATTTTCCCCAGCAGAGCCTTTCTCTCATGAGAATCACCACAGACAGGACAGTCAACTTCTCTCAGATAAGGATCACCAGTTTCTTTGAGGTAGGAAAGTGATTTTTCTAAAATATCAAAGATATCATCATTAAAATTATTTATTTGATAGAGTCTATCCCGCAGACTATCCATTTTTCTTTTTGTATCTGCCAGCCTGTCTTCGAGAGCAAAAGCCTCATTTTGAAAATAGCTCTGCCTCAGTTTAAACTCCATAAAACTCTTAGTTTTTAAACTCATTGTTACAATTCTTGACCCGATATTTAAGATTTTGTCTGAAAGATCTCTTTTTTCCTCACTTTGAGCTTTAATAAAATCCAGCCAGAAATTGAGTTCTCCTTCTTTTATTTTGATAAGTTATATTTTTTGGGCAGTATAATTTTTACTGCATTTTAGTGAAAATTTTATCAAATTAATTTAAAGATAAAAATATAACCCTATAGATTTTATATCCATAGGGTGAAAAAGTGTAAAATATTATTTATCACTATCCGTTGGTACACAATTCCATTGGTAGAGTGGTCCATTTTTCGCTTGACAAAAGAAGATAAAATCTCAGAAAATGTCGATTTTTATGTTTGAATCTCAATGGCATTTGTAATAAAATTAGTATTGATAAATCACTTATAATAATTTTTACATATAGGGGAGAATGATAAGATGAAAATTACAGTTGCAGGGGCCGGTTATGTTGGTCTTTCTAATGCAGTTTTACTTGCGCAAAACCATGAGGTAACAGCAGTTGATGTGATAGAAGAAAAAGTAGATATGATTAACAGAAGAGAATCACCAATAGTTGATGCTGAGCTTGAAGATTATCTAGAAAATAAAGAGCTTGATTTAAAAGCAACGACCGATTCACTTAAGGCATATCGGGAAGCTGATTTTGTTATAATTGCTACTCCAACAAACTATGATCCTGATCAGAATTATTTTAATACCAGAACAGTCGAAGCTGTTGTGGCAACTGTACTTTCCTTTAACGAAGATGCAGTAATGATTATTAAGTCAACAGTTCCGGTTGGCTATACTAAAAAATTGCGAGAAAAGTTTGATACAGAAAACATAATTTTTTCACCGGAATTTTTAAGAGAAGGTAAAGCATTATATGATAACCTCCATCCTTCCCGAATCATTGTGGGAGAAAGGTCTGAAAGAGCTGAAGAATTTGCTAATCTTTTAATAGAAGGAGCAGAAAAGGAAGATATTTCAGTGTTATTTACTGATTCTACTGAAGCAGAAGCAATTAAGCTTTTTGCAAATACTTATTTAGCAATGCGGGTTGCTTTCTTTAATGAACTAGATACATATGCTGAAGTTAGAGATTTAGACAGTAAACAGATTATTGAAGGTGTAGGCTTAGATCCTAGAATAGGAGATCACTACAACAATCCTTCTTTTGGGTATGGTGGCTACTGTCTGCCTAAAGATACAAAACAGCTGCTTGCTAATTATGAGAATGTACCAAATAATATTATGCAGGCAATTGTAGATGCCAACCGAACCAGAAAAGATCATATTGCAGATATGATAATTGATCAAAAGCCTGAAAAAGTAGGTGTCTATCGTTTAACCATGAAGAAAAACTCTGATAACTTTAGACATTCTTCAGTACAGGGAGTAATGAAGAGAATTAAGGCAAAGGGTATAGAAGTTATTGTTTATGAACCAACTTTAGAAGATGATGAATTTTATCATTCTAAGGTAATTAATGATTTAGATAAGTTTAAAGCTGAGTCAGAGATAATCATTGCTAATAGAATGGCTGCAGAGTTAGAAGATGTTGAGGACAAAGTTTACAGTAGAGATTTATTTAATAATAACTAAAATATCTTTTGATTTTTGGTTATTATAAGTTAATTTTTGATTAAAAATTTCAGTACTTTTGTTCTAATATATAAAATCACCCTGCAGATTTTACTCCACAGGGTGATTTCAATATTTACTACATTCCTTCAGTTAGTCTTATTGACTCTTTAAAATCTCTAACCCAATAATCTTCTTTATATTTACTCATTTCTTTTTTATAAACTAAATCACCAAAAACTTTATTTATTAAATTTACTTTTTTACTCATTAAAAATAATATCTTATTAAATAATTTAGTGAAAATTATTTTATGATCATATACACTGGCAATTTCTTTAACTAAATTTTTAGTATTTACATACTCTTTATTTTGAGGAAAAAATAAACCGTCTTCTTCATTTGCTATCATCAATCTAACAAATTCTGATAAATTATCAATATGTAACATACTGCGCTTATTATCAATATCAGGAAAAATTGGTGTGTATTTGGCCAATTTTGCTAATTTAGGGTAGTTTCCTTTAGAATGTTTACCATAAATCATTGGGGGTCTTAAAATTACAACCTTAAAATTATTATCTCTTAAATCTATCAAGCCTTTTTCCGCCTGCAATTTACTGTCTCCATAAAAATCTTGAGGCTCTGGGTTAACAAATTCATGAATTACTTTTTCATTATTCATTTCACTACTAGCACCATAAACAATAATGCTGCTCATAAATATAAATTGATTTACACCTTCATTTTTAGCTTTTTTAGCTGTTTCTATGGTTAAATCTCTATTAACTTTATAATATAAATCTCTTTTGCTAGTATCAGAAGAAACATGAGCTATTCCAGCAACATGAAAAACTGTATCATATATAGAAAAATCATGCTTAATCCAGCTGCTATATTCCATATCAATAGTATCTATTTTATAGTTATCTGAATTTTTTAACAGCCAGTTTTTAATACTAGTGCCTACATAGCTATTTTCTCCTGTTATTAATATATTTCTTCTCATCAAAATGTGCTCCTTGCATAATTATAATATTGATATAAATTTTTAAGACTGTTATTCTTCTATACTAAGAAAGTTATTTCATGTATTGTATTATCTTAAATTAAAGACTGTAAAAAAAACCCAATAAAAAATTAAGTGAATTGACTTTAATAATGTTAAGTTCTCATATTTACGATAAACTAACCAATGATAATATAATAAACTAGTTTTATCACTAGATATTCCTTCAGAGTGAACTCTATGTGCACCTAAAACTTCGTCAATTCCATATAAATAATTTTCTTGTTTAATAACTTGTAACCACATTAAGTAATCATTACGTTTTTTTATATCAGGAATCTTAAACTTTCCTAATTTTGAACAATTGTATATAACTGTAGAATTCCCGGGGCAAGTTTTTAACAATCCATCATAATCTCTTGTTTTTTTAGCAATAATTTTTTTGTCAAGAAAATTACTATTTTCATCAATCTTTGCATAACTCGTACAAGTGAAATTATAATTATTTTTTTCCATAAAAGAGATTTGTTTTTTCAACTTATCAGAAAACCAAATATCATCACTATCCAAAAACGCTAAATATTCACCCTTCGCTAAGTCAATAGCTTTATTTCTAGCTTTAGCAGGACCAGAATTTTCATCTAAACGATAATATTTAATTTTTGAATTATTCATCTCATATTTTTTTATAATTTCAGGAGTTGAATCATTAGAACAATCATCAACAATAACAAGTTCCCAATTTTTATATTCCTGTGATAATACAGAATCTATAGACTCTGATAAATATTTTTCAGAATTATAGGCTGGCATAATAATTGATACCAAAGGCATCTTTTTAAAATTGTTTGCCATATTCCTTCCCCATTTCTAGTAATATAAAACAGATTTTTTAAATCTAATAAATTTCCAATCTTCATAATCACTTTTAGATATAACAATATTTACTACTATTACTAACAAAATATTTGATTTACATACTCTTATTTTAAGATCATTGTTACAGTAACTACCCTCGAATTTGCAGTTATAATCTTCATAATCCTTAAAATAATTTGATCAACACAAAAGGCTTGTAAAGCCCCCTAAGAGTATTAGACAGATACCAATTTAACATTTTATAATAATTATAGTGGGTAAAAGCAAATGCCTAAATCTTATGATCCTGATGAAAAAATGAAAATTGTTCTTCGTGCAATTAAAGGCGAAAAAGTATCTGATCTTGCTGATGAATATTGTGTAAGCCAAAACTCCATATATCTATGGAAAAAAGAATTCCTAGATGGAGGTATGAGTAAACTCAGTGGTGATTCTGTTACTGAGCAGGAAGCTAAACTTAAAGTAAAAGATGAACAAATCAAAGAGATGGAAAAAATTATCGGTCAACAGAAAGTTCAGATGGAAATCCTTAAAAAAAGCCCTGGCAGAACAAATACTACTGAAAAAAATCAGGATAATTAATCAACTTAAGTCAGATTATACTGTGGCAGAACTATGCCGAACTTATAATATAGCCAGAAGCACCTATTACTACCGTCAAAACAATGATCAAAACGAAAATAATAACACTGAAGATCAACTTTATTCTGGTTATCCAGCCTATGATAAAAACGGTAATCTGGTACCAGAAGAAGATGTTATTCAACTGGTTAAAGATTACTGTGATGAATCTCCTTAGCTAGGCTATAGAATGGTAACTGATTATTTAAACTTTACAGAAAATCTAAAGGTTAATCATAAGCAGATTTACCGCATTATGAAGGTCTAAGATGCCGCACAAAAGAAGCTCTTAAAGCACTTGATGAAGCAGTAGAAAATCGTAATACTGATGATCTAATTTTAAGAACTGATAATGGCGTCCAATTTAGAAGTCGAGAGTTTCAGACCAGGATCAGAGACCTTGATATATTTCATGAAAGAACAATGGTAAATACACCTGAAGAAAATGCTCATATCGAGAGTTTTCACGAGACATTAAAAAGAAATGAGGTATATCAAAAACATTATCGCAGGATAACCCACTGTAGAAATTCTATTGCCAAATTTATTGATAAATACAATAACAGAAGATCACATTCATCTGTTGGTAAAATACCACCAGCAGTTTACAATAAAAATATTCTGAACAACTTAGTTTCAGAAATTAAATTTGCTGCATAATTAGTTAAATTTACTGAGAATCTGTGTTAAATAAATCATATTAAAGCTTGTCCAAGATTAGAGGGGCTAGCTCAAGCTTTTAAATAAAGCTGATGATAAGAATAACAATAATGTCATTAAAATAAAACTTTTATAAACAATCTTCTAATCCATCATCTGCCAGAATCTTTCTGATTTCTTTTACTTCCTGGGCTCTTTTTTTATCACAGATTAAAATAGCATCCTCTGTATCAACTATAACTAAATCATCAAGACCAATTGTAGTTACTACCTTATTTGAACTATGAATGATCGAGTTAGTTGTGTCAATACCGTAATGTTTACCAACTACTACATTACCATAATCATCAACTTTTTTAACCCTCTCCAGTGCAGGCCAGCTGCCTAAATCATCCCAACCAAAAGAACCAGGGATGACAAAGATATCATCAGCCTTTTCCATGATTCCATAGTCTATAGATACACTTTCCATCTTTTCAAATTCATTTTTTATAACTTTCTTTTCTAAATCTGTTCCTAAAGCATTTTTTATCTTTAATAATGAAGCATACATCTCAGGCAGATGTTCTTTTAGATTATATAAAATACTGTCAAGCTGCCAAATAAACATACCACTGTTCCAGAGATAATTACCAGCTTCTAAAAAGTCCTTGGCAGTATCTAAATCGGGTTTTTCAGTGAAGTTTTGAACTTCAAATACCTTATCTCCATCTATTGTATGTAAGTGATTACCATAGTGAATATATCCATAACCGGTTTCTGGATGAGTTGGTTTAATACCTAAGGTAACAAGATTTTTGCCCGTTGCAGCTGTCATTACTGCTTTAGATAAAATATCAACAAATTTCTTTTCATCTTTTATTAAATGATCTGCAGGTAGAACAATCATTGTTGAACCTGGATATTTATTTTCTATAACTATTGAAGAAAGACCTATGCAGGCGGCAGTATTTCTCTTCATTGGCTCTACTATTATATTTCCTGAAGGTATTCCATCTAACTGTTTTTTTATAGCTTCCTGATAAGCTTCATTAGTAGCTATAAAAACCTGTTCAATTGGAACTAGTTCTTTTATTCTTTCTACAGTTTCCTGCAGCATTGTTTTTTGATCATCATTTAATTTTAAAAATTGTTTAGGATTATCTTTTCTGCTTAAAGGCCAGAATCTTGTTCCTTCTCCTCCAGCCATTATTAGTGCTGTTATCATTTGAAATCACTCCAAAACCATAGTTAAACATCATATTTTTTATCTCAAAAAATATCTCTAAATTTATAATAATTAGAGTTCTATTTCTCAATTTGATTATATATTTTTTCATAAAATTTCTCTGTTTCTTTTCCAATACTTTCCCAAGAATAATATTTCTTAACTCTATTCCATAAAAAATTATCATTTTTTATTTTTTTTATATAATTTTTATTATTTATTATTTCTATAATTTTATTTTTTAAATTATATTTTGTTGGTTCAATAATCCACCCTAATTCGCCAACCTCAAATGGGTCAGTTAATCCTCCACGATCAGAAACAAGTATGGGCTTTTCTTCACTTAGTGCTGTTAACAAAACTCCACTTTGAGAAATATTAAGATATGGAAGTAAAATAACATCAGAAACCTTTAAATATGCAACAAAATTATCAATTGGTAGAAATCTAATATCTATAATTATATTATTCAGCTCATTAATTCTTAAAAGTTTTTGCTTTAAATCTTTATTAACACAAGAACCAGCAATTAATAAAACAGCTTCATCATTATTTTTAAGAAATTGACATTCTTCCCAAACTTCTAATAACATTTCTATACCTTTATTCTCTCTGATTGAACCAATAAAACCAAAAACAATTTTATCATCTAATTTATTTAAATTTATAAAACTATTCATAAAGTCATTAGTTCTATTGATATTATAATTCAATTCTAATAAACCATGAGGTATTACATTTATTTTATCTCTATTAACATAAAAATTTTTGTATAATTCATCTTTTGTTTTTTTAGTGTGAACTATTATTCCATCAACTAATTTATAAATTTTTTCATAAATATTTTTATATTTATTTCCAGTATCATGAGGTAATATATTATGTGCAGTAAAAACAATTTTACTCTTGGAAGAAATTTTTTTTATGATTTTTAAAAATAAATAATCCAAAATAGGTATTTTAAACCACTGAAAGTGGATTATATCCGGATTATTATTCTTTAATATAAATAATAATTTTAATTGTGAAACAAGATAACTCATTATTTTAAAAATATATTTTCTCTCACTATATTTATATAATGCTTTAAATTCAAATTTAATTTTATTGCTATCATTGAATTTGTCATTACCTAATAACACCTTTTTATTACATTCTATATTATCAAAAAGATTTTTATCATATAATGCTAAATTATTATATGATTGTGGATCTATCATAAATACTTTTTTGATTTTACTCAATATAAACTCCCTCATTCTATATGATTAATTTATTAACTAGGGTTACTTTTTTAGATTCTCTAACTAATGTTAATTTTTTAAAACAAGCTGATACTTGTAATTACTTAATTACTTCAAAAAAAACAAATAAATATAATAATCTAAAAGTATTCAAAATGAAAATTTAATGAACTTCATTTTTCAAGTTAATATAAACAGTTCTAGCTATTAATAAAATTGTCCAGAAAAAATATGCAAGAACATTTGCTTTTGCAATCCCTATAGTTCCAAACTTATAAGCTGAAATTATATAAATTATAAATGTAAATATTCCACTAGGAATAATACAATAAAATAAAACTTTTTTCACATCATCTATCAGAGTCAAATAACTTATTAAAGGTCTAAATCCATTTATTATACTCAAACCAAATAAAATATAAAACATATAATTGTAAACTATTTCAATTTCATCTTTGTTTACATATAATGCTAAAATGTGTTTACCTAAAAATAAAAATAAAACAAATTGTAAAATAGATAAAATAATACTTAAAATATTAAATTTAAAAATAATATTGTTTTTTTCTTTTAATTTTGAAATATTACTCAAAGCAATTAAACTATTTTTTTGTAATAACTGAAAAATTATTATAAAATAATTTGATATTTTTAAAGCTATAGAATATGTGCCTATTTGTTCCATTGAAACAAAAAACCCCAATATAAATGGGTCAATTTTATAAATAAAATTAGTTATAACCCCCATTAAATGAGTCCAAATCGAATAATTTAAAGATGACTTTTTTATTATATTATAAGCATAAGAAAAAGAAATTTTCTTATTAAAATCCAGTACTCTCTTTAGATATCTTCTTCTATAAATTACATAAACTACTACTTCTAATATTTGGCTAATCAATACTATTTCAATTTTCGGCGTATAAATCAAAAATATAATTAATATTGCTTTAGCAGTTTTCCCTAATAAAACACTTAATGTTATTATCTTCTGCTTAAATTCTAATTCTAGTTTGACTTTATAAATGTTTGCAATTTGATTAAAACTGAAAAAAATTGAATTAGAAAGAAAAACTAATAGATAGGTAATATTGTTATTTTTAATGCTTATAGCGATACCAATAATTAAAAAAATTATAAATATAAGTAAACTTTTGAAAATAGAAAAAAATTCATAAGATTTTAAATATTCAACTTCATTTTCAATCTTATTATTAATTTTAAACAAATAATTTTCCGGAGCAATATTAATAAAATTAATAATCGCAAAAAAACTAGCCGCATAACTAATTAAACCAAAATTACTTCTTGATAAATATCTTATTGTAATAACACTTATAATAAAACCTAAAATTATATTTAAAATCTGTTCTATTAATCCAAAAGAAATTGAATGCAAAATTTTTTTTCGCAAATCTTTTTTATTCATCAACATTCATCCTCATAAAATATAAAATGTTCAATTTTTATTACTTCATTTTTCTCAAAAGTAACATCTTCCAATATTATATCAATTGAGTCTAATGCCCCTTGAGCACAGTAATTATTTCTTTTTGATAAACTATATTCAAATTTATTATCTAATTCAATAATTAAATTTTTGCCATCCTTGCTAGATATATACTTATACCTTGTTTTTCTTTCCAAGTTAAAAAACAATAAATGATCTAAATGAATTATATTAAATTTCATTCTTTTTTTAAATTTTAATACATTAGTTATCTTAATAAAACAATCATTTATATCAAAATTCCTTTTGAAGACAATTTCATTATTTGAACCCTTAATACCGTTTATATTCAAACTAAATTTTAGTTCATTCCGAAAGTAATAATTATCTAATATTGGGTTATTATTAATACTAAGATTTTTAAATAACTTTTTAACATTGGATAAAACCGGACCAAATTTTATTATTTTATAAATCATATTATTAAAATAATCCAAATTGTTTCTAATTATTTTACCATACGGTAACGGAATCCCTTCAATAGAATATAAATCACTATTAAATTCTTCGCCCCCATAACACGGAGTTAAATTAGTACTTTCATCTACTATATATGGCATTGGCATTTCATTAGTCAAATAGCCTCGATTAACTGGTTTTGATATGAAAAAATCATAATTATTTTTTCTCTTTAATAAATACTCCCCGTCAAAATAACTCTTACTCTCAACTCTATCTTCCACCTCTGAAATTTCAACATTTTTATAAATTAATGATAGTTCAGCTAAAAAATAACCAAGAAAAGGTAAATAGTCAAAATAATTATTATAAGCGTACCATCCCAAATATTCATTATTATTTGGATCAATTTTTTTTGGGAAACTTTTTTCATTTTTTCGTAAAACTAAGGGGAATGATCCATTCGGCCTTTGATATTTTATTAGATTTTCAAAAACAATATTCTGTTTAACTTTATAATCTATATCTTCTGTTAAATTATATGCTTTTTCTAAAGAGTACAAAAGAGGACCATAGCCAAATATCTGTTCTTGTCCTCGTCCAATATAATTATTATCTCCATTTCTAAGAATAATAGTTTTAGCAAACTCAACTCCTTTTAGAAATGACTTTTTTAAAAAAGTAAAACCGGTAATTTCATATGCTTTAATTATTAAAAAAATCATAAAACAATGATATTGAAATGAATTCACATATTTATCATCTTTAATTAAACCATTTTTATTTTGATAAAAAATTATTTTATTAAAAATTTCAAAATAACCGACATTTTTTTTCTCATTAGCTATAATTCGAGTTAATCCTCTTAAAATAGTCCAATTAGAACATTTAGTGCCCTTGAATTTTAATGGATGTATATTATCTCTAATTCTATTATCATTTAATTCTTTATTTAAGTTGATTAAAGCATAATTATTAAATTCCCAATGAAAATTTGATTTACTTTTATCTTTTTTGAAAATATAATAATCAATGATATTATCTATATTATTTTTATATTTGTCTTTGTTATAAATCATCATACCTAAAGCTGTAAAAGTTTCTCCATAAAAAGTTCTTGCTGGATATTGACCATTTCTATTCTTTTTTTCTAAATAATCAAAGATATCTTCAATAATTAAAGACAATTTTTCTTCCATAATTTTTAACCCCTAATAACTTTTAATATATATTTTAATAAATCTTTAAAGTTTTTTTTATGAATAATTTTTTTAAAATATAGTTTCCAATGTTTTCTATAATATCTTTTATAACCACTTTTCACCCTTTTTGATTTTCCTATAGAATCTTTTTCATGTTTATGATATAAAGTTTCATAACTTTTAACAACTTTACATTTGTAATCCTTAAATATAATTCTAGTCCACATATCCCAATCTTGACAACTAACCATTTTTTCGTCAAACATACCAGCTTCAATAAGTGCTTTCTTTTTTACCAAGACTGATGGAGAGGGAATAAAACATTCTTCTAAAATTTCCCCCTTTAATTCTCCTTCTAATTCGGGATTATATTTATGAACAACCTCACCTTTTTTAATAGCTTTAGTCCATGTATATACTAATCCAACATCATGATTGCTATTATTAATTAAATTAATTTGTTTAGAAAGTTTATCTGGTAACCATTCATCATCATCATCTACCAAAGCAATATATTCATATTTTGCAGTTTTAATACCTTTATTTCTTGAAAAACATGCACCTCTATTTTTTTCGTTTCTCAAAAATATAAAGTCTTCAAATGCATCTTCATAAATACTAATTACTTTTTTATACTGATCAAAATTATTTGAACAGTCATCTATAACTATAACTTCATAATCTTTAAATGTTTGGTTTTTAATAGAGTCTAATAATCTTTTTAACAAATCTGGACGATTATAAGTTGGAATAATTATACTAACTTTGTTTTTTTCAGATTTTTTTATACTTGTTTCAACATTCCACATTAAATTAGTGTTTGCTTTAAGCTTTACCATTGGAAAAGCATTAGGATTAATAAACTTTAAAATTTTATTTTTATAAGGTTTTTTTTCATTATGATACCACAAAAAATCTTTTATATTCTTAAATTTAAGTAAGAATGAAGAAAGTTTATTATTTATTGCTTGAGAATCATACCAAGAATTACATAATTTTATTACTTCTTTGTCCCATTCATTCGGTAACATTCTGATGTGAACTATCCAATTAGAGCCGTTATCTCTAGCATAAATATAATTTTTCATATTTTTCGGAGTATTGCTATTCATAATTTTTATTTCAATATCATAATGCTCTCCACTTAATAAAACTTTATTCACTGGATATTGATGATAAACATTACTATTTGTGAAATAAATTTTATTATTATCTATTTCTACATAGTCAATAAATTCTTTTTTAAATCTAAATCTCATTACAAAATCCATAAAAAAGCTATCTTCTAGACAAATCATTTCTGCTTTTCTAATTATTTTATCATTAACAATAAATTCTTCACCATTTAATTCCCATTTCCCTTCTTTCATTTTGGAAGTAATATTATAAGAATAATAATTTTCATTATACTGAAAATTTTGTTTAGTAATATTAAATAAATAACCATTTCCATCTTCTAATGAATAAAAAGCTGAAGAATCAGCAGTTTCCATACCCCAAGGCTCAATTATATTGATTCCATCTAAAAACAATTTGTAAATAACATTATCTTTTATTTCCCAATTCAATTTCATAATATTTCATTCACCATTTCCATCAATTTATTTTCAAAATTTTCAAAAGAATAATTATTTAAAACAAATTCTCTCGCCTTCCTTGAGTAAAGGTTATAATTATTATTTATAACTTCAATTTGATGAATATAATTTTTATAATTCCAGTCTTCAACTACAAATTCTGGAATATATTCTTTTAATTCATATCCTATACCTACATTACTTGTAACAATAGGTAAACCACATGACATTGCTTCCAAAGGAACTAATCCTAAAGCTTCAAATCTACTTGGAAAAATCAACATTTTATATTCATTGTATATTTCAGGTAATAGTTTATTATTTATATTACCTAAATAACCTAATTCATTGCCAGGATCTTCAGAAGTAACACAGTCTATTTCATATCCACATGCAGAAATTTTTCTCAGTATATCAAAGCCTTTTGAAAATCCTTTGTTTTCATAAGAACCAACAAAAATATATTTTTTAATAGTTTTTAAATCTAAAGGCTTAAAATGTGAAGTATCTATACCTAAATTAATAATTTTATCAACATTAATCCCTTGCTCATTTAAAATATTTTCCATAAATTTAGAAACCGTTACTATATATTTACCTTTACTAGATAGTTTTTGAATATAAGCTTTTTTTTTCATTTTAATATAATTGATATAACTTATATTTCCTTTTAAATATTTTCTAAAACCTTCATAACTACCATGAAAAATATTAATGCAATTTTCATGATCAATTCCGAATCCATATTCACCATTACATATTACCAGATCATAATTTTTTTTTGTTTTTTTAAATGCTTCAGAAGTAAGATATACATCTCCAAAAATTTTATTTTTTATTCTATTTTTTTTTATATTTAAATTTTCACTAGTTTTTAAAGTTATGAAATCTACATTATGATTATATTTATTAAAAACATAATTAATTTTTTTGTTAGCAATTTCAACTCCCCCATAAATTTCTTGATTATATGGAGTAATTATGGCTATTTTCATTCTTTTATCTCCTTAAGTATTTTTTTATACTTTTTCATAGATTCTGAAATATCATAATTGTTTTTATACAATGATAAATTATTTCTTTTTATAATTTTAATTTTCTTTTGTTTTATTTTGTTTTCTAATATTTTTTTTATATTTATAATAAATTCTTGAGCAGATGAACATACAAAACCATTTTCAATATTTTGAACATTATATCCTATTATTGAATGAGGCGTACAAATTAAGAATAAACCATGAGATAAAGCTTCACCAATTTTAACTTTCATTCCTGCACCAGTGAAAATTGGAGCTATATAAAAATCTGCTGCTGAAAAATACGGCTTCATACTCTTAGGACTCTCAATAAGCTTTACATTATTGAAATTAGTTGCTTTTTTTTTGATTTTAGAATTCGGATTTGATCCCGCAATTGTTAACTCAATATTATTATAATTTTTAAAATCAGACCATACATTTTTCAAAAACCACAAAACACCTTCTGAATTAGGACCATACCATAAAGAACCTGTGATTAGAAATCTAAAAGTATTTTTATCAATTTCAATTTTCGATGTTGAATTTTTTTCTAAACAAATAGGAATTATTCTTATATTTGATTCTGATATTGTTTTTTTATATAAGCTTAATGTCCTTTTTTTATCTTCTTTAGTTAATGGAATTAATATATCTGTATATTTTAAAACTTTTTTTTCTTTATTTTTAGAAAAAATAAATTTTACTAAATTAAACAAGCTGAAATTATTTTTTAATTTAGCTTTACAATAATCATATTCAATATTATGTAATCTAGTAACTACTTTATGATCTTTAATTTTTTTTGATAAAAAACTAAATTTACTAAATTCTAAATATATAAAATCATAAGCGTTCAAATCTAATTGATTCATGATTATATTTAAATCTCTGTAAAAACTACTAGTTGCTTGTGAAAAAACAAAATCAATTACTCGAAATAAAATGTTTTTATTTTTTTTTATATAAAAAATTTTACTTGTATATTTTTGAATATCAAAATCAATTGAAGAAGGACCAATATAATCTATTTCAGTATTTAATTTTGCTAAACTCAAAATCGATTGTTTAACAACTATACCTCCTCCAGAATAATCACTCGGAGGTTCAGGTGTTATATATAATATCTTCATCAATCATAATTCTCCTTTAATTTACTCTTTATTTTATTCTTTATTTTTTTTATATTATCTCCGAAAATAAATAAAATATAATAAATTAATACATTTATTAAACTATTATTTAAATTAAACTTAAATTTAAGATATTTAAAATGTCTTTTTAAAAAAATAGAATTATTAATAATTTTAGATAATTCATATAATAATAAATTATGTTTATGTTGACCACTATTTTTTTCTATTTCTTTTCTAGGTAAGTGATAACATTCTGCTAATGAATCATAAATTATTTTATATCCTGATTTTATCATTTGAATTTGAACATCGCTTTCCTCTCTATAACCATTAAATTTATAACCTTCATAATAACTTATATCTTCATAAGCAGATTTTGGAGCTAAAAATAGTGCGTGGCCAAAAGGAACCTCAATTCTTTTTATAGTTTTTTTTCTAAAATAGCCCTCAAATTTATAATAATCAAATAATTCTATATCTTTATTTATCTGTTCAATTATTTTATTCTGTTGCCTTTCTAAAGAGACTTCCTGAGAGATATTATAAAATATTGATCCAAAAACAATCTCTTTTTCTTTCCGCCTATCAAAAAGAATTTTTAAATAATCTTTGTCTAAAAAGACATCATCTTCTCCCCAAAAAATATATCGAGAGGTAGCATTTGCTATTCCTATATTTCTACAATTAGCAGCTCCTAAATTACTATTATTATAAATATATCTAAATTTTATATTATTATTATTACATACATTTTCTATATAATAAATAGTTTCTTTATAAGATCTATCACTGGAATCATTAATTATAATAATCTCCCTTACATAATTTTGAGACAAATAAGAATCTATTGTTTTTAGTAAAGTATTTGGTCTATTATATGTTGGTATTATTATACTAATTTGTTTCATTATTATCTCCTATAAAAATTTTTTTTAATTTGTTTAAAAAATGAATAATTAAATATATAAAACATCATTACCGTCTGTGATAATAAATAGGGTCCTTTAAAACTAGTTATCCAAATAAGTAAAAATACAATTATAATATAGTTTGAAAAATCATCTACAAATTTAATATTATTTATTCTTTTTAATTTAATCACATCAAATAAAAATCTAATTCCAAAAAATAATAAAACTAAAAGTGAAAACAACCCTAATCCAAAAATAATCTGTACATAAGCAACATCAGAATGAGGACCATATAAATTATTGTTGCTAAAAGAATTTCCAAATAATAAAACATCTGTCTTTTTAGGCAAAAAATAGTGATTATTAAACAGCTTATTTGTGCTTGATGTTTCGAGTACTCCATAATTACTATAATTTATCAAAGCTTCAAACATAAAATTATAAGTTTTATTAAATAATTCGGTAAATTTTTCCTTAATTAGATTAATAGAGAATACCAAAATTGGTGCTGATATAATTAATAATTTTATATTAGAAACTACTATGTTTTTAGTAATAAAAAAAAGAATAAAAGAACCAATTATCAATGCGATGAGACCTGTTCTAGAAGTAGTAAAAATCGTCAAAACAATTATAATATTCATAATAATATATTTAGCTTTATTAAATTTCCTTTTAGAATTGAAAAATAACATAGATCCCAAAAGAAAATTAAAAGTTAAAAAAATACCATTAGTATCAAAACCACCAAATAAACCCATAGTTCTAATAATACCTTGAGATTCATAATTATAAAATTTATCATGAATAAATCTTTTATTAATATTCATAAAAAAATACCTTAAATTAAATAAATCAAAATATTGAATTATCGAAACTAAAACATTAATAAATAATACTATATATAAAATTTCCAAAATCTCTTTATTCGATAAATTAATAACTCTTAATAATGATGAGAACCCTAAATAATAGATAAGAAATTTGGAAAACAAAACAAAAAAATGAATATCTCCACTTTGTCTAATAAAGATAATGGTTAGCGAATATGCAATTAAGAAATATATCAAAGTAAAAAACGATGTTATAAAGTCTAATTTTTTAAATTTATAAATATTTATCATAATAAAAATAAAACTTAAAAATACTGGTACCCCTATTAGACCAGAATTAGGGATATAAAAAAAAATCATTAAGCTTATAAAAGTAAATATTCTTTTCAAAATATCTCCTCATTTCAATTTTAATCAGTGTTATATTTTTCTGAACTCATTAATAACTTACTAAAATAACTTCTATCAAAAAAGTATTTGTAACATTATTGATAAAAAGTTGCAGTAAGTTTAAAATTATTTGTAATTAATCTATTTAAACTGTCAAAGTTTTCTCTATCATAAACTTAAAAAATACTTAAGATTTCACTCATACGCTTGTCCTGTTATTCAACTCAAAAGCAATTGAATCTTCGACTTTAAAACAATCAAAACCACAATAAATTTCCCGATTTTAGGCAATTTTTCCCTTTGAAAAAAACTTGACTTTTCTTAAATGTTTTTATGCAATGTTAATGTAATGTTTCTGAATAAAAAAAAGTTTCTTAAATCCGAATATATTTAAGAAATATATAGAATATAAGAAACTATTATAATATTTTAATTTTATTTTTCTGAACCACCTCAACACCCTGTCCACTTTGTTGAGATCAAAGTGTATTGCTAAAAAAATAACCTAATCCTTGAACTTATATCATAGTTTTTTAAACCTCTAACTCAGTTCATCTTAACCATATGAAAACCCCGGTTCCAAAGATTT
>Ga0208818_10080_pt1 | contig 18042 bp, 23 predicted proteins | sample Shrwel1BS1Day122_FD_187540 | JGI IMG/M metagenome (GOLD analysis project Ga0208818, IMG submission 187540) | Subsurface microbial communities from deep shales in Ohio, USA - Utica-3 well 1 S-1-Day122 (SPAdes) (version 2) ...
AGACTTAGATTAAATCTAAAGTCTAAGAGAATAAGGATATTCATAGTCATCACCTCCTTTCTATCTCGGCGTGATGACGAACTTTAAACTGCCTATAGGGGCAGTTTTTTCTTTTGAGAGGGTAAAAAATAACCTCTCACTATTATTATTCAGCTTTTCTCGTAAAAATTCAACCCACCTCATCAAAATTATTTCATTTTTACCGAATTTTTACCTCTTATACAGACAATCATTCTTCAAAACATTAAATTTCCTCGATATTTGTTGATTTTTGTTGCTTAAAAAATGATTAAAATATCTATGCTGCTTGATCAACTGAAATAATTCTTTCCAGAGGTCGATATTCTCTGAAACATCACTTTTATTTTTAAATTCTGGTCTTCCAAGCTCCTGGAGGTTGCTAAAAATAGAATACTCAGTGATCAACTCAATTTCAACTGGATATTTGAGCATCTTTAATGCTCTTATTACTGTTTTTAAAGTATTCTCTAACTCTCCAGCTTGTTTGAGTGGTCCTTTTATTTTTTTAGAGTGCTGCCCTGATATCAATAAGGCTGAATAATATTTTTCCGTTGCATAAACTAAAACTCTGACAGTCATTTACACTCACCTCTTTTAAACTTATGTTCGCTTTTTTGATAAAAATTTTTGGGCTTTTTTTAACAAATTTCGACATTTTAGAACTAAATCTTACAATTTTCAAGCTTTTTTAGCATTTTTCTTTTCTGATCTATTTAATTATACTACTTTTATGTTATTTTTTTAAATCTTATTTTCTATGTTATTTAAAAGCATTTTCTCACTGTTTTTTTGATATCTATATACTTTTATGTGATTTTTCGCTAAAACCTTAGCTTTCATTCATGAGAACAGACAAGCTGTTATCATTCATTTCAAGTTGAATTTTAAGGTAAGTAGCTCACTTTAAGGTTAATGCTTGTTTGCTTTCGTTTAGCCTTCATATGAGCAGGTTTGAACAGCTAGCACTGTTGGAGAGGTTGAGAAGTGAGCGTACTTCCCCCTTTGCATTAAGAAAATACAAAAAGGAGGAAGTATTAACTAGCACCGCAGTGTCGGCAGTGTCGTTCACATAACAAGCTCTGCAGCATGATTCGGCCACCGCTTGCTGACTAGAAGTGCTCAGGTCCAACTTTACCACTATCTCTAGCCTCTTCCCCTTTACTAACCTTAAAAGCTTTAAATCGGCTTATTACGGCGTTCAATTGGGACGGGTTGCTCTTTTATCCGAGTTGTCTGATAACCTGTCCTGAATAACTGGAATTTAAGTCCCAGGAACAGGTTTAATACTGATCAGCTAAGTTATTAACTTAAACTGGCTGTAAGTCCAGCTGACTGCCCACTATATCCTCGTGGGTCAATGAGTAGATAATTTTAGTTTTCCCTGGCTAGCTCAAACGACGGTCCCTACCCGTCGGCAGTTTTTTTGAGAGTTATCCTCTAACATCTAACCTTTTCTGTGAAAAAAATTAGAAAAGGACCTGCCCATTCCTGGACAAGTCCTCAGATTTTTAAGATTTCTCTTGAACTTTATTAAGTTATTTAGTATAATCAAGTTGAACTTAATAAAGTTCTAAATCTGCTACTTGCTGTGAAAGTGGCAGTCAAAGCCGCTGGTGCTTCCAACACCGAGCGGTTGAATTTTTTCTATATGTAATTTTTTGATTAAATTTCTAAATAATTGTATTGCTCTGCTATTAATAATACACTTTTTTATAGAGTTTTGCAAATATTTTTTACAATAGAGTAAATTGACTGGAAAAAATCAAACTTTAGGAAGAATAACTAAAACTCATCACAACCAACAAATTTTTATGATCAGCCACCTGGCTGGTCTTTTTTTATTATTTCTGATCAGCTTTAATTGAGTTAGTTTCCAGTCTATCTGTTCTGGCTGCTATCATATCTCTCTACCTTTCTGGCTGTTATTTGCCCTGATTTTTAAGCTCACTGCTTATATTCTGCTTCATCTGATCCCTCATTGAATTAACAATATAGCTTTTCATCTGCTCCAGGGTTTTTGTCTCTTTTCTTAAATCAGGAGCGACTGCATGCTCAATAATATGAAGAACAGAATTTAATTCAACTAATCTCATCTGTTTTTCCATTACTTCCAGTGGATCCTTAAATGTTTTAACTTTTTCTTCGGCTATTTCAATTCTTAATCTGCTTTTTCGTTCTTCTAAAATATTTTTCAGTTCACGAGTGTTCACGATATCACCTCCAATTTTAATTTTTTGACCCGATATTTACTATCGTTTTTCTTCGGGTGGTTTTCCATTGCTTCTGGCAGCTCTCCTCCTTCTTCTCGGCTGAAGCAGTTTAGCTGCCGACCAGAAATGACTAAAATTAAGATTCTCTTTTTCTTTAGTGTCTCTCTGGTGGTGTTTTTGAGTATTTTATTATTGTCTATAACTGTCTAAGATTGCCGTTATATCAACTATTTTTCTGACTGGATAACTAACTATCATCTACTATACCATATTCTCAAATTTGTACAAAATTATTTTTAAAAACAACTAAAAAATCGGTAAAATTTATGTTTTGAAGTAAAATCAAATTATAAATAACTCTTAGGGAGATATTTGATACCTCAGGGCCGATATTAGCACCTTTAAAACAGATATTAGGTATCTGTAGTTCCATCATGAGGGGGTCTAGAGCTTCATATCTACCATGTAGAGCCCCATATCTACCATTTTACTCACTTTTACCTATAAGGTGGAATTTTATGTTTTGAAATGTCATAATTTAATTTAACTGGCCAGAAATATAAAGTTATAGACAGCTGAAAAAATATTATTTTTCTTGCAGAACCCCTTGAAATAGATTTCAAGTAATTACTGTTCTATTGACGATCTGCAGCAGAAATTTTCAACTTAAGGCCACCAGGTGTGTTTTAATATTTTAAGTTTAAGTTTAGACATAATAATTATATATGTGAATTATTTCTCTTGATTTAATATAAAAAAATAACTGCAGATATTATCCTGCAGCAGCTGGTGAACTATTTAAAAACTTTCTGTATTTTATTGATGATCCCTTTTTCTCTTTTCTGTTTCAGCTTAATTTTAAGCTGTTTATTTTCTTTTTTTAGATTCTCAACAAGCTGATCTTTATCCTTTAGCTGATTTTTTAGCTTTTGAATCAGCTTTTCTTTATCATTTTTCTGGCTGATCAGATCTTTAATTTCACTATGTAGCTTTTGGTTTTTCTCATCTTTATCTTTTAACTGCTTAGATATTACCTTAAATTCGTCCAGAATCGGCTCATTTACCTGTTTTAACTCTTTGACTACTGTATTTATTACCTCTTGCCCTGCTTTCTCATTTTCGGCTGAAATAAGCCGTTTAAACTGGTCTTTCATTTCTTCGGCTGAAATAGGTCGGTTAACTTCTCTAATATTTACAGTCTGAGTTTCTTCAACTGCCTGTTCTTTTAACTTTTTGGCCAGATCATCAAGATTTTTTTCAGTAGTAGTCCACCTTTTTCCATACTTAAAAGGCCTTTTTTCTGCTTTGAGCTCGCCTGAAAGAATTTTCTTTCTGATCCAGGACTCTGATTTGCCGTAATAATCAGCTGCTTCTTTGATTGTCAGCTCTTCCATTTTTAATTTACCTCCTAATTTTTAAGGTCTTATTGCTATTATTTATTCATTAATAGCCAAAAACCTGCATGAAATATAAAAAGTCCAGTAATTAACTGGACTAATATAAGGGGGTAACCATTACAAGGGGTTGAGCATCTGATAAAGGGGTTAAAATACCCTAAATATTGCTTATAATCACTGTCATAGCAGTATTTTAGACGCCGATAACGCAAAAAGTTTTCTGCTGCATGTACTCCAGACCAGCTTTTTGCTTATAAGGCCTGCTGTTTCAGCTGTTTAAAAGAAATTTTCTATTTTTTTATCTAAACTTTTTAACATTTTTTTTGCAGTGGCCACAGGTACCGTCGAATCACTTAATTTTGTTGCTGCCAGGTGAATATCTTGATCATTCTCATAAACAGACTCAAATAACAATTTTTCTTTATAAGTGAAACTCATTTTAATTATATTATACAATTCTACCTGGATACTCTCAGGTTGTTTTGCAAAAGCTTTAGATTTTTTCTTTATTTTAAATAAACCATTATCAAACTTTTCTTTTTCTGAGAGCTCATCAGTCTCAATTTCTGGTTCTTCTTTTTGCTTTTCCGATTCTTCAATCTTTTTAATTTCTCTGAACTCTTCATCTTCGCTTAAATCTTCTGCTTCAAAACCAGCATTATCCCAGATTTGAGACTGATCAACCCATTCTAAAAATGGTTTTTGAATTCTCTTTATCAACTTTTTGGCCTGCTTATATTTATAAGAACTTATTTCACCTGGTATGAGCTTTAGATATTTTTTTATTAAATTTAATTCATATTTTTTAATTTTTTTAAGCTCGAGTTCTATGATCCTGTTTAAATTTAGAAATAAATCATAAACTCGCTGCCTTAAAAGTGAGACATCAGCGAGAAGGACAGCTCTGTTTGCTGTAGGATCCGATATTCCTGTTCTATTAGCTGTTTTAGCATAATCAAAACGAAGTGCAGTCAGACAATAATAATCGTCATCTTTAAAGCTATGTTCAGCTCGGATTTTTAAAAATTTCAGTTTTTCCTGCATTTTTTTAGTCAGTACCATTTTAACGAATTCTTCAAATTCATCTATTGTCAGCACTTTAAGTCCTCCCAACCACTTCAGATTATTCTTTTTCTATCTCGTTATCGTATTCGTGCAGCCACTCTGAGAATATAAAAGCAAGTGTTTCCAGCATTTTTGGCTGCTTAAATAAGACTTCTTTTCTCAGATTTAAACCTTTTTTGACATAACTTTCGCCTGATTCACTGTCAATCCCTTTCATCTGCAGCTGTAAAGCCCCGTGTTTTTCATAATGCTGCAGCAAAAGACTGCCGTTATCAATCACTTCTGGTTCTTCAACTTCCCAGTATTTGTTCTGATCTGATTCAATCATCGCTATTCCTCCTGATTTTTTATTTTTTCAAGCTCTTCCTCTTTCTTTTTAATTTCTTCCTCAGGTGGCTTATTGCCTGAAATTTCTTCTGGATCATACTCTGAAAGCTCGGCTAATGCCTGCCTAACTTCATTTCTAAGCATTGAACTTATAAGATTAGTATTATTGACTCCTGTCAACTGTGGAGCCAGTTTTGATGGTATTGATAACATTCTATTCCTAAAAACAACCAGCATGTTGGTCATAAACATTTCAACATCTTCTGCCTTATGAACCTCAGCTTTCATCTCAGAAAGCTCAATCTCAGCTTTTTCCCTTTTTGCTTTTTCATGCAGAGCACGCTCTTTGTTATACTGCTCCTTGTAGTCTTCATCGGTAAATTTATTATTATAATATGCTGCCACGCACTCGACACAATCGAAATTTCCACTCACCTCGCGTTCAAAGACATCTCCTTCGTCTGCAAGCTGATTTACTCTCCTTACTGTTATACCAAGTATTCGTGCCAGTTCTTTACTCTTAACTTCATAGCTCATTTATATACTCCTTTCTAAAAATGGAAGGAAATCGCCCTAAAATATGCAAAATCTAGCGAATTCCTGGGCTTACTCATCACCGCAAGTAAATGGATTGCCGAAAGAACCTACCGTTTTTAGGCCCATTCTCGTGCGTTCTGAGGGCTGATGAGGAAGGAGCAGAGTGTGAAGCTCCGCTCCTTTTTAGGAAGGTTAAACCTCTCAGCTTACAGATTGCACTCTATTAATAATCGTCTGTCGGCTAATATGAGACTCTTTAAGTATTGTTTAAAATTAAATTGGAGGTGAGTCTCGATTAAAACAGACTGTTATTTTTAGTTATTCTTTTTTGTGAACATAGCCTTCGAGATATTTCTTATATGATTTATCTCCTTCTAGCCAGTCTTTATACATAGATTCTCTTTCATGATTAAGCATTTCAACTCTACCGTGTTCATGAATTAAATGCTCAATAATGCTTAGCTTGTTGATGACATCAAGCGAACCAGGTCTGTCGAAAATATGACGAACTTTCTCTATTTCTTTTTCCAATTGTTTTTTTAATTCCTTAAGTTGCTCCTGCCTTTTACGGCCTGCCTTTCTATAAGTAATTCTTTTTTTATCGACTACTTGATAAAGCTCTAACAATTCTTTTCTTTGCTCTGGTTTGATTTGAATAGAGCCAGCTGCTTTATAACTATCTATTCGTTCTTCCAGTTCTGCTATCTCATCTTTAGCATTTGAAATCTTTTTATTTAGATTATCAGTTTTGCTGCTCTTTCCCTGCAGCTCTGCTTCAACAAGATCAGCTCTGTATTGAGATAACTCTTTTTCTAATTTTTCTTTTTCAGACTGCAAATAATTAATATTCTTTTTGATTTTCTTTTCTCTATCACTATGCAGATCTCTTATTTCTTTAACCTTACTCAGAAATTCCTCCTTAGCCTCTTCATAGTCTCTCTTTTTTAATGCTAAAGGGTCAGAAGCCAGCGAACTGGCTGACTCCTGATTGTTTGAGTTTTCTTCATCTACAATGGTCTCATCTTCAAAGTTTCCGATTAGTGAATTAATTTTATCTTTAATGCTCATTTTTTAACATTCTCCTTTTTTTAGCTAAAATCAACTCGAGGATCTCCGCCTAAGTCAAAGAATATTTCTTCGATCATGTCTCTTAATTCTCTATTTGACCGATCTAATTCTTTTTTATCAGCGTTTCCTTTTATTACATTTTCGATATTGATTTCAATTTTAGTATTTTTTGTCGAATTATCAGATTTTAAATTATTCAGAACTTGACTCGCTCTCGAAGGAGCTTCTTTTAATTTCTGAATAATAGTTTCAGTCTTACTGGCTGTAGTTACCTGAGAGCCTTTCGGCATATTAACCATCTCGGGCCCCTGTTCTCCAACTATTGCGAGACCACCACCAAAATTATTTGTTCCTTTTGCCAGCAGTGGTATTTTTGGGATATCAGGTCCGAAGTTTTTCCCTCCGACTCCTGGGACCCAATCAGGGATTGTAACATCAATCTTTCCAATACCAGCAATAGCAGTATTAATCAGACCAATAGTGTTATTAACTGGAAGCTTAATCAGATCACCGAGAACTGAAAAAGCACCTCCGACAGCCTGTACAGCTCCGTCCCAGGCCTTTGACCAGTTACCAGTGAAAACACCACTCACAAAGTCAACCAGGCCGTTAAATGTGTCTTTTCCTGACTGATAAATGTCGGTTATTCCGCTTGCGAAAGCTTCAACGACAGGTAGATTTCTGATAAGATCATAAAATGCTTGTAATTTAGGTAGTATCTTATCCCAATTCTTATACACCAGGTACCCTGCTGTTGCTAAAGCTCCTATCGCTATCGCTACAACTGCAATAGGGTTAGCTGACATTGCGAGGTTTAAAGCTACCTGTGCCTTACTTGCTGCAAGCGTTGAGTATCTGGCAGCGTTCATTATTCCCTGAAAAGTGCTGTAAGCTTTAGAAATACTCTGCACTATCATTCCTACTTTTTGCACGGCAATTACACCAAGCTGAGCCGTTTTATAAGCTACAAGTGCTGAGGTTATTCCGAAAACTATTGGTTCTATAGCTGTCCAATTATCATTAAAGAAATTATAGACATCTAAAGCTTTATTGGATAAACTGATCAGCACATCAACTGCTGCAGGTATTCCCGTGTTGATCATCCAGTTTAAAGCGGGTTTCCCTGCTTGAAAAGCATTAGAAAAGCTCCTTTTGACAACATTTAGTCTCATTTTTAGAAATAAAATTCTCATGCTATTGTCATCTATAGCTTCTTTCACGCTATTAAATGCTGCAGCACCAACCTCAAATACCCTTCCGAGCTGACCTGCAACTGCTTTAAATTTATTTCTTATTCCCTCTGAATTGCTGAGAACATTAGTTAAAGCAGAGTTTAAGCCAGGCAGAGTAACATTTCCGAAGTCCTCTTTTATCGTATTCCCGAGCTGTTTAAATCTATTCCATAAGGCTTTGGTTGTACTTATTTTGGTTTCAAATGCCTTTTTACTAGCATTTTCTGCATCAGTCATTGCTTTTGTCTTTCTGGTAAAAGCATCGGCCTGATCTCCAGTTAAAGCTAAAACATTGGTCAGAGCTTCTGTTTCACGAAATAGTTTACCCATTTCCTGAGTAGATCCACCAGTGATTTTATTTAATATTTCAAGTGAACCTTTAAAACCACGGGCCTTAATCATAGCTTCACCAGAAGAATGACCTAAACCAGTAATGACTTTTTGCATATCAGAAGAAGGTTTGATGAATGCTTTCATTATCCCTCTTACACCCGTTGCAACTTCTGCAGTGTTACCAGTAACACCAGTTAAAGTGGCCATAGCTCCAAATAAGGGCTCCATACCTACACCTAAGCTGGAAGCTATTGGAGCTACTTTTCCCATATTTTTAGCTAATTCAGGAAAAGTTGTATCTCCATGTTTTACAGCTTGAAAACCTAAATCTGATATTTTTTCAGCTGCTGCTAGTCCTTCTTCACCATATGCTTTCATAGTTCCAGTAACAAAAGCCACACTGTCAGCAACTTTAACATTTCCTGCAACTGCATTTTCTGCAATCTTAGTGAATATTTTCATTGATTCAGGACTTTCACCCAGGGCAGAAATTGTTTTATATAACCCTGTGGATAACTCGTCAGAAGACTTTCCAACTGCAATTGCCAGTTCCTGAACTTCTTCCTTGTAGTTTCCTATTTTCTTTTTGGCATCTCCATCTAAAAGTGTTGCTACATCGGCCATCTTGTCATTCAAATTCATTGCTGATGTAGTTACACTCTGAAAACTTCTGACTATAGCTCTGGCACCAAAATAAATACCAGCTGCAGCAAAAGCATTTTTAACGGTTCTACCGAGTTTAGAAAAAGCACTTTCGGTATAACCAGCTCCTTTTCTGATGTTTTTCATGTTCTTTTGCACTTTAGCAAAGGATTTATTCATTGAAGATTGGACTTTAGCTCCTAATAAAAAATGAGTTTGATAAGTAGTTCTGCTTGCCACGATAGATTGCACCTCCTTTCCTTTTGAAATTTAATAAATTATTTTTAATTAAATCCTCTCTGCTTTCTCTTTTTATCAGCTGTCTTAGCTAAATTTTGAGCCTTTAGTTTTAACCTGGCACTCTTGCTATTCATAGCTGCTAAGATTTCGCTGACTTCCATCTCATCATCAGGATCAATATTTAATGATCTGCATTTAGCTTTGATTTCTTCGTACTTTTCAGGGTCATTCTTAAAATCTTTAAGCTTCATACCCACTGGAACCACCTCCTTTCCCACTAATTTTTCTTTTTTCATACTACCTAAATATAAATTTATTTTTTAATGAGCTCTAAATGAGCCCGTTTTTCTCCTTTTTCAACTTGATCTAATTTGTCTAAAAATACTTTTTGAAACTCTGGATCACTTTCTGCCCTGGTTAATAAATAGTGATGAATCGAGCGGGCCAGCGGTTTCTTTTCGCCTTCGGCTCCCTCTGTGTAAATTAAAAACATAAATAGTGATTCGTCTCTATCTTCATCATAATTTTTAGCCAGTTCTTTGAGCTCATCAGGCTCCTTTTGAATAATAGCAGCTAAATCTTTTATTTTGGCCACTTCTTCAAATTTTACTAAATGAGTGATCACTGTCTCACCAAAAATATAAAGAGAATCTTCCAGGTTACTTTTAAGTTTCCTGGCCTTACTAACCCTTTTTTTTTCCCTTTTATTTGATTTATTTTTATCTATGAACTCTTTTAAGTCTTTGATCCCTTTTAAAGCTTTCTCAATTTTCTCTTTGAAAGTTAATAATACTTTTCTGTGCAGCCAAAAACTGGCATGCTCCTTTTCCTCAGCTGAACTATTAGGATTTTCAATTGTTTCTAAATTTTTTATTGCTTCTTCTCCGAAAAGTTTGATCATATTAGTTCTTTCTTTCTGACTAATTAGCATTATTGACCTCCTCAAATATTTCACGCAGCACCTGCATTGAGCCAGTTTCAACCTGGTAGTCATTTAAAACTACTTTTGTTTGCTCTAACAATTGGTCTCTTTCTTCTTTCAGCTGCTCAATGTAATCTGTAACAGTTTCAAATTTAAGATTATCCTCACTTAAGCTGTAATTAAGCTCCTTTTCCTCCGAGCGGGCCAGCTCATTATTCGGAAACATCTCTTTTTTCCAATCTCCCAGTGATTTGAGTTCCTCTTTTTCTACTTCTACCAGGGTGATTACAGCTTTATGTAGTTTACCATTCATCAAATAATAAATATTTTCCTCTGAATTGCTGTAACTTTTATCTTTATCAACTAAAGCCTGATAAATAGTCTCTTTTAAGAATTGTTCACAGACTCTATGAATCGGATCATGTCTTTTTAGAAAATTATTAGCCCAGTTTAAAGTTATATTTCTATGTCTGATAACCTCATCTATTAAATTTTCTTCCAGTTCATCGCCTGGGCCATCAGGTAAACCTTTCTCTAGTTCTAAATAACGATTGCATCTCTTTTTAGTAACTTCACTCATTTTTATCGCTCCTTTTTGGTTTTAATGGTTTTATGTTTTAAAGTTCGTACGAACTTCCCCCCCGCCCGCTCTTCACGGGTTTTAGGTTTTAATTACTGGCCCAGTCCTCAGGTGATCAACGCTCCTGGTTCCCTTTAGATTTATATTTGCTCTTTAGTGCTGGCCCAGTCGAGACGGAGGTTAAGCTAATTCTTCTTCTGACTTTTTTAATTCTTTTAAGTGTTCACTTCTCCACTTATTTAAAAACCAATAACTCTTATGCTTCAACCAGAATGATTTCTGTATTAATTTGTCTATTTTCTCAATTTGCTTTTCGTGATAGCTTTTTGATATACTCATAGTAAGATACCTCGCAAAAATATTTTCTTTCTGACTCTGTCGCAAGCAGAGTCTTTTTTATTGTTTTAGATAATTTATTTTGCCGTAAGTTCTTTTGTCCAGGTGATCTTGAAAAGTTAAGATTTCTGGATACCAATTCACAGGTATAGTTCCTGTTTTTCCCTCTCTATTTTTAGCAATTATAAATTCTGCATCGTTCTGGAATAATTTTTCTTCTATTCCTTCTTCTCGAGATTTGTAATATTCTGGTCTGTGAACCAACCCGACCAAATCTGCTGCTTCCTCAAGTTCTCCTGAATCTCTAAGATCACTTAATCGAGGTCTTTTATTAGATCTACTTTTTAAATCTCTATTAATCTGGTGAATTAACATTACATGACAGTTAAGTTCATCTGATAAATCTCTTAAATCTCTTGCTGCACCTGCATATCCTTTATCTAATCTTCCACCAACAGCACTGATTTTAATTAAAGTTAGATAGTCAATAACTATTAAACCGAGTTTATTGTCATAAAGATTGTCTGCTTTTCGTGAAATTGATTTAATAGTATTTATATCTAAACCTCTTTTTTCAACTACCTTTAAAGGCTTTTCTAAAAGCCAGTTTCGAGCAATATCAAGTGAATCTGTTTGTTTTCCTAAAATTCTACGCCTGGCTTCTTCGACTTCTCTATCTGCTTTTGACATTTTATCTAGATCCAATTTAGATTTTTTGTTGCTTGCATAATAATCATCAGAACACACTTGAGCTTTCTGTATCAACATTCGATCTATAAGCTTTTCTCTAGACATTTCCATTGAAAAAACTAAACTCGGCACATTACTGGTCTCTAAAATTTTACCTAATAAAATTAATGAGATAGCTGTTTTTCCCATTGAAGGCCGTCCAGCTATGATAGATAGGTGTTTTCTGCTCAATCCACCTGTCATAATGTCGAAGGATCTAAACCCAGTTTTTATTTTTTCTACCGTTTTACCTTCCTGGCGTTCGTGAAACCTCCTGAAGCTTTCCATTAGAATATCCTCTACACTATGAATCAAATTCTTATCTAAATTCTTACTGGTTGAGTTGAATATTTCGTCCTGAACTTTAGATTTAAAGTCATCTGGCTCTAACTCGGTGTCTTTGAGATACTTATAAGCTTTATTCAACGATTCTTTAACCTGGCGTCTATCTCTGATATCATTCAAATTATCAACTATAGTCTCTAATTCCATTGGCACAAAATATTTATTATCTAAAACTTCTTCTGTTTTATTCTGACCAAACTTATTAGTAGAATAAAGCATTATCTTAGTTTTTTTGATATCTCCGTCTTTTAGATAATCCTGCTGCATCTTTTTAAATATCTCTGAGCAATATTCACTGTGAAAAGAATTTATATTGATCTGATCAGCTACATCTGCAAAGAGCTCTGGTTCTGAAAGTATTGAGGTTATAAAACCTTTTTCAAGTTCATGATCATAAAATACATTGTCATTCATACTTAGCAGCCCTTTCTTCTAATCTCTTTTTAGCAGCGTTGAGCCGTTCTTTTTCTTTATCTTCACCGACTGGGCCAGAATTTTTGTTTAAATAAGTCTCATAATACCGATCAGGTCCGAAAAACTTTTTAATATGCATAACCCATTGTTCCTCAGTTCCTTCTCGCTTGCATTTAGCAGCATAAGCCTTAACAGCTTTAATTAAATCTTCCTCAGAAACACCTCTTCTTCTGGTTGCTGCCCATTTTCTCCAGCCTGCAAGCTTATTTCCTCGCTGGTACGGGTAAAGATTATATATTCTTTCAAATTCTTCTGGATAATCATAATGACCATTTTCTTTTTTAGTGGCAGAAAATTCATCTCCACCAGACTGAGTGTCGGAATCATTTTCCGACGAACTATTTTCTTTAACATTCTTCACATTCTTTACATTCTTGTTTGTTTTGCTCTCCGTATGCTCTCCTTCTGCTCTCCTTTTGTCCTCCTTCGAACCCCCTTCTGACCCCCTTATGCTACCCTTTTGGTCAATTCCTTCTTTTTGTTGATATGACGGGGATTTACCCTTTTGGTTTTGGTATTTTTCCCAGTTTAATATTCTAATAATTGAGAATTTATTCTTATAAGTGGTGGTGTCATACTCTATCATTCCATCTTTTTCGAACATTTTTACTGTTTTATATAATTTATCTCTACTTACCCCGATTGCTTCGGCAAATTTGATTGTCCCAAATATTAATTCGCCTGGCTGAATATCGATTACTTGATAATTTATTGGTACTTTTCTTTTTTTGTGGCTGGCTTTGCTTAATAGAGTAATCCAGATTTTTAGTTTTTCTGGATCATCATAGACCCAGTGATCTAATAATTCTCTGTGCAATTTTATCCAGCCGTTTGAGATTACTTCCATTCTTCACACCACCCCTACTGTCTTAAAATTGCTCTCCTTTTTTCTTTCCTGAATTCTTGATAATCATTTTTAAATTTTTCTGGGTCTTTTCCGATCGTTTCTACTAAATCGAGAATGTTTTGATGAATCTTTCCACTTTCTCCCTCTCTGATCTTATAAATTGTGCTCATAGACACCTGGGCAACACTCGATAAATCTGCATAAGTCCAACTTCTTTTTTCCATTAATTCTTTGAGTGGATTTTTCATTAAAATTTACCTCCTATTAATTTTTGTTTTTTCTTTTCTTTCTACAACTAATGATATATAATAATATATATGTTAGGCAAAAGAAAAAGACATATAATTAACATATAAAGGGGAATTTAAAATGAATAATTTAATAAAAAATAGTTTTTTTGAGAGTGAAATATATTTCAACCCTCCCTATCAATTCAGGGAAGGTGAAAAGGGAGAAAAAATTCTTTCTGCAGCTGAAATAAATTCTTTTATTAAAAAAATAAAAAACTTTGGATTATCAAAAATGAGTAAGAAAATAACTGGTTTTAACAATAATGATTTAGTTGAGAGGGCAAAAAATATAAGAATTTATGGTACTGGAAAGCAGCAAAAATTAAGTTATAATCCTTTTGAAATCGACTTTTTGCTTGAATTATCTAATCTTAAAACAGATAATTATTCAGAGATATTAAGATTTTTAAATGAATTTGGTCCTTTGGGTTTATCAAATATAGGTTATGCAGAACTTTATGATCATAAACAGATGATCCCTGGCAGTTTATTTGATTTCATTTATCAAATAGAAAAATTTAAATATTTAACTAAGCTCGCAGATAATATCAAACAAATAAATTTAAATAATTATTCTTTTAATCAGAAAGAAAGCTTATTTGACGGGAATTTTGTTAATCAGGGGATAAAAAAAGAGGATAGCAAATTGGAAGCAGCTATAAAATTTTTTGAGCAAGAAATAAATATTAATTTAATAAGCACTTCCCCTTACATAAAAATTAATGATACTGGAGATAATATCAGTTTTAAATCTCAATTTAGAGGTGTTAATATTTTAAGTATTGCTTATTATAATCTTTATAATTCACTAACAAATAACAATTTAAGCAGCTGTAAATACTGTCATAAATTCACAGCTGGCCTTGATTATTGTAAAGCCCCTGAAGGAAAAAGAGTTTCTTCATGTAAAAATAAATATGATCAGAAAAGAAGTTATTATAAAAATAAAATTAAAAATGATGAAATAACAATAGCTGAAGTTTCAAAAAGAACAGGTATTTATGAGAAGGACATAAAAAGCTGGTTATAAATAAAAAACCCGACCAGCACTCGCTGATCAGGCAAAATAAAAGCCCTGACTTTTACATCAGAGCTCAAATAGTGTATAATATTATTGTCGAATTATGTCAGTTCTTTAATTAGAGCTGGCATTTTTGTTTTTGTTGAATTCAAATGAGTCTAAAATCTCATTTAAATCAGTTGTCTTTAGATAGCTGGTTATATTTTCTTTAAATTCTTCTCTAGTTTTCTTTTCAATTCCTGCTGCAAACCCTTCTAAATAAGCAGATTCTATTATTTCTTCTCTTAAATCTGAAATAACACTAACCATTTCTTCAGATACTTCTTGATCTGCTAAATCCAAAATTTTATCTTCAAGATTCCTGTATTCGCTGTTAGATTCTAATTCATCAGTTATTTTTTCATAAGTTTTAGATACCATTTAATTAAATACCCCCTGATTAATTTTTAAAACCTTTTTCTTGATCAACATAATCCCAGCATTGCTGCACTGTCCAGTGTGGATACTGCTGTGAAATTAAAATATAATCTGCTGTTCTTTCAGCTTCCTCTCTGGTGTCAGCCTTTCCTCTCCTGGTGCCGTTGATAAATATCTCCCATTTTTCGCCGACTTTTTTAGTCTCAATTTTATTCTTAGATTCTTTTTTCCAGTCATTTAAAAAATTATAACTGATGATCACATCAGAATTAACCAATTCTTTGGCCTGATCATAATTTAAACCATAACTTCGAAGCATTTCTACTTTAGCAACTCTTTGAGCTTCTTCTGGTTCTTCAAACCTGCCAATAACTACATTGTCAATCTCAACAACATACTTTCCAGCTGCAGAATATAATTTAATCAATTCACCTTGCTTAGTTTTCCCTATTTTCCTACTCATTTTTTAACCCCTTTCATTTTCCATAATGCTATCATAGACCATTTTTCCAAAAGGAGCATAAACTTCTTTCTCAGTTATATCAGGACTTCTGTCTATAATTTCTCTTTTTTGAACAGTTCCTGATTCACGACTTAAAGTTACTCTTTTAATTGCTAGAGACATTGTGATCACTTCCTTTCTTCGATTGCGGTTACTAATTTCTCAACTAAACTTTTTGCCTGGCCAACTGTCATTATTTCGATAATATCATTATCTTTATCTTTTAAAATGATATTTTTCTCATCATTAAAAACTTTAACCTGACCGATAGTTATCACCCCCTTTTTTTAGTATAAGGGTGTCGAATAATACCGACTACCTTTAAATATCTAAATCTGCTACATACTTTCTGACCTGCTCAATTGCCCAGTCTTTATAGGTTTTACCCTCTAGACTTAGCTTTGTTCTAAGTTTTTTGTGCAGCTCTGGATCTATCTGAACTGTTAGTGTTTTTTTGTCATCACTCATTTCTTATCCCCCTTTTTTATTGGATTAAAAACATTTTAACATTTTTAAATTAAAAAATCAAATAATTTTTTATAAAATTTTTACCAATACGATTTTTAAATATAAAATTCCCTGGTACTTTTATTAATTTCTTCCTGAGTGATTCCTATATAATCAAGAGTTTCAGAAGGAGAACTGTGATTAAATATTTTTTGCAGCATTGCAACATCTTTATTTCTTTTGTAGTGCCAGTAACCGAATGTCTTTCTGAGAGTGTGTGTTCCAATTTTCTTTAAACCTACTTCATCAGCCGCTTTTCTTAGCACTCTATAAGCTTGCACTCGACTTATTGGTTTATTTTCTCCTTTTCTGCTTTGAAACAGATACTCTTCATCATTCATACCAATAATATAGTCATTTAACTGTCTTTCTACAATTTCATTAATCGTAAATGGTTTTAATTTTCCTGTTTTCTTTTCTCTAACTGTTATTTCATAAGTGTTTTTTACATCTTTTACTTTAATTTTTAATAAATCTGAAATTCTAAGCCCAGAATTAATTCCGAGCTCAAATAGAATATAATCTCTAAAATTATGTCTTTTCAAAACGCCTTTCATTTCCTTAATTTTTTCTTTCTCTCTGATCGGATTAACTTTCTTCATTTTATCACTCCTTTTTACTATTATAATACTTGGAATGTAACAAATCAAAGTATTAATAATAATAAAAAGAAAAATAAAAATATAGTATTGCTTAAAACTTTGATATAACAGGAATCTAGCCCATTTTAGTTAATGTAACTTACCCGACGGAATGTTACATTCATTTTTAAAAATAAAAAAATTACTCCAGAAAATATGTATTTTCCAGAATAATTTAAAAGTGCTTTTATTTAAATTTTAGATTACTTATTTTGCCCCTCTGAAATTCCAAAAATCAAACCTATTACACATATTATTTGTATCAGGTAAAGAACATTCTACCACGGTGAAACAATAAGTCAATCTTCCAAATGAGCATAGGAGAGAGAGTTTAAAAACTCATATCTCCTAAAAATATTTAATATAAATAATAATTTTGCTGCTCCCGCTATCTTTGGCCAGAATAACGAAAATAAAAAAAGACCAGCCTTTTACAGCTGGTTTTCTCAAAAGAAAATCAATTTGGAAATCAAAAATTTAGAACTTGTTAATTGTTATCCTGTTATTATTTTATCACAGCTTAAATGATCTATGCAAGTAATTAAATAGTAAAGGTATTATTTATTTAAAAGCTCTTTTAATAGTTGATATAACAGTAATATTCAAAACTTCTTTTAAATAATTTAAGGGGGTAACTGTTAATAGGGGTTGAGCATCTGATAAAGGGTTTTTAAGACCCTCTAAATTAAATCACTATTTGAATATAACCAGATAAAAAATATATCTCTGTTTATTCTCCAGCCGAGTCCTGGTATTTTCTTTGCTCCAGGTATCTGATCATTATTTAGCATTTTATAAATCTGGCCGTCGTCGTGAATATCTAAAATTTCTTTAACTTCACTAACTTTCATCAGCAAAGAATGTTTTTCAACTTCCTGATCAACTCTTTTTTTAATGATTTCTTTAGTTATTTGCTCAAAATTCATTTAAAACCTCCTTATTACTGTTATAACAGCGATTTTAGACGATGATAACGCAAAAAGTTTTCTGCTGCATGTACTCTAGACCAGCTTTTTGCTTCTATGATCCCTGTATTCAACACCAGGGCCAGCAAATTTAACATTTTAAAAGACCTTTTAAATATTTCTCATTTGACAATCGGCAAAAGTTGGATTAAACTGATAATAGATAAAGAAAACCCCCAGACAAGGTGCAACTTATCTGGAGGTCGTTCGGCTGACTATTTATTTAGATATTTAGTCAGCACAATGAACAGTCCTAAAACAATGGTTAGACTTAGATTAAATCTAAAGTCTAAGAGAATAAGGATATTCATAGTCATCACCTCCTTTCTATCTCGGCGTGATGACGAACTTTAAACTGCCTATAGGGGCAGTTTTTTCTTTTGAGAGGGTAAAA
>Ga0208818_10084_pt1 | contig 17175 bp, 17 predicted proteins | sample Shrwel1BS1Day122_FD_187540 | JGI IMG/M metagenome (GOLD analysis project Ga0208818, IMG submission 187540) | Subsurface microbial communities from deep shales in Ohio, USA - Utica-3 well 1 S-1-Day122 (SPAdes) (version 2) ...
TAATTTCTTATAGAAATAGTTAGTTTCAGTATGGAGTTTTCAAAGTTCAATATTTTAGTTATTTATTACAATTATTACTTTTTTAGACTGTTACTTTCTGGCTTTAGCCGAGAATCCTCATAATTAATCTTATTATTGTTTTATAAACTGTCAAAACGTCTAATAATTTCATTATCGATTTCACTCTCATCAACATTTAATCCATGTTCCATTGGGTCTCCATTTTCATCAACAAAAACAAAGGTAATAAAACAATCTGCAACTATATCTTCTGTATTATTATTTTTATGTGCTTTTCCATAAACTACAAAACTGGTCCTGCCAGATCTAATCATTTGTGTTTCAATATTTAAAATATCACCCTTATCAGTTGGAATATAAAAGCTGAGCTCATGTATTTTTACACAGACTATATTTTCTGGGTGTTGAGTAGTTTGAGCGCCATTAATAAAACAGGCTTCGACAAACCACTCAGCCATTCTTCCTGCATAAAGGGTCCCATGATGATTTAAGTTATCCGATTTTACTAAATGTGAAAAATTCATTTTTTTCATTAATAACTCCTTTTTAAATTCAGACAGAATGAATTAATGATTTCAGTACTTCAAGCTATGTCGTTTTTCTAATTTTTAATTCAGGTGTTAATATAATTTGACTTTTAAATTCTTTATCAGAATTACTTTTTATTTTTTCAACAAGTGTTTCTAAAGCAATCTTTCCCATTTCATATTTCGGCTGAGCTACAGTAGTTAGTTTGATTTCCGAAAGTGAAGAAAAAAAAATATCATCAAATCCGATAACAGCTATATCTTCGGGAACTCTTAACTCAGCTTCCTTTATAGCCTGAATTGTTCCTAAAGCAAGTAAATCATTATAACAGATTATTGCATCTGGAAGCTTAGATTTATCAGCTCTAGCTAAGACTTTTTTCATTAATTCATATCCACTTTCCTGATCATATGATCTTTTAACACTGGTTATAAATTCGTCTCTTACTTTTATATTATGTTTTGCTAATGCCTTTTTATATCCCTTAAGTCTTTCCTTATTAGCAAATCGTTCTTCTCCAGCACCTATAAATGCTATTTTTTTATATCCTTTTTCTATTAAATGGTCTACAGCCTTTTCTGTTCCCAGAACATTATCTACAATAACAGATGTATAATTTTCCATCGGAATAAAGGAACTGATAAAAACTGCCTTAATTTTAGATTTTAACAATTTTTTTAAATGACCCAGGTCTTCAGAACTTGGGGTGATAATTAGTCCATCTACCTGTTTCTGCAGTAGTGCGTTAACATAGTGTTCTTCTCGATCTTTGTTCCAGTTGGAGTTGCAGAGGAAAATATTATAACCTGCAGTTGCTGCAGCTTCTTCTACTCCTCTGGCAACCTGGGGGAAAAATGGATTAGTTATATCAGGTATTACAAGTCCAATTGTCTTGGTCTCCTTGTTTACCAAGCCCCTTGCAATTGCATTTGGTTGATATCCCATTTCATTTGCTTTTTCAATAACTCTTTTTTTTGTGTCATCATTCACATCAGGATGATCATTTAATGCCCTTGATACAGTAGCATAAGAAACTCCTAATTCTTCTGCGATTGTTTTTATAGTAACAGCCAAATTTCCCCACTCCTCTTCTCTATTTAGTACATTCTAGCATTTTATTATCGTGTATTATTTTAATAAATTCTTCAAAGTCCTTAAAATACTTTGTTGTTTCAAATTCTATCACAACTAATTCATTACCACCAGAATAAAGCTTAAATTTACCATTTAGCATACAGATATCAAGCTCTACACTATCCATATTTTTATAATATATCTTCTGCATACTGTAACCTAAGTAATTATCACTTATCTCTTCAAAACCTTCCTGCAGAATTAAGACACCGTAATCAGTAGCAATTAATAATTTAGCCGGGCTAAATGGTTCAGGTCTATTCTTATTATCAGATATTTCCTCTCTGACAATAAAGATTACATCAAGTATATCTTTGTTGTCCACAAAGAGTGTATCATCTTTCAGCACTTTTTTTAAGATATAATGTGCTTTATATCCCTGAGAAAGAATATCCATTAATTTTTTCTCAACTCTTTCTTTAAGTTGGTCTCTATTTTTGATTTCTGTCACAAAATCACCCCCTAAAGCTTTTTTAGGCTATTACTTTATTTCGGAAAGTTTAACAGGTCTGTTTTCTTCTAATGATTTTTGTGCTGCTTTTGCAATTAGAATTGGTTTTATGCCATCACGGCCGTCAACAGGTACCTCAGTATCATTTACTACTGCATTAACAAACTGCTTCATTTCTTCAGCAAAAGACTCCATATATCTCTCAAGGAAGAAATATAAAGGTTTTTCTGCTTCAACTCCATCTTTGGTGCTCAGTACAGCTGTGGAAGGCTTATCATTACTTACCTCTACTGCTCCTTTTGAACCAAAAACTTCTGCTCGCTGATCATAACCATATACTGCCTCTCTGCTGTTGTTGATTACTGCAATAGCGCCATTGGCAAGTTTTAAAGTTATTACTGCTGTATCAATATCTCCCGCTTCACCAATCTCAGGATTAACTAAGACTTCACCAGCTGCATAGACTTCTTCAACTTCACTTCCGGACAGGAATCTTACCATATCAAAATCATGAATAGTCATATCTAAAAACATACCGCCAGAACCCTTAACATATTCAATTGGAGGAGCTTCTGGATCACGTGATGTGATGTTGATCAGATGTACATCACCGATTTTTCCGCTTTCTACATTTTCTTTTACAGCCTGGAAGTTATGATCAAATCTTCTATTAAAACCAACCTGGAATTTAACACCGGCTTTTTCTACAACATCCAGCACTTCTTCAATTTTAGATAAATTTTTATCAATTGGTTTTTCACAGAAAACATCTTTTCCTGCTTCTGCAGCTTCAATTGACATCTGAGAGTGAGTATCAGTGGATGAACAGACCAATACTGCATCAATTTCTGGATCATCAATTATTTTTTTATGATCCTGATATACATTTTCAATTCCAAGTTCTAAAGCAGCCTTTTCTCCCTCTTCATTTATATATGGGTCAGCTACTGCTTTTACCTCAGCATCTTTAACATAATTCATTATGCTTTCTGCATGAACTCTTCCAATCCGGCCAAAACCTATAATTCCTAATTTTATCATTTAAACCCCTCCTGATTATTTATATTTACTAATTATTTTTTATAGTCCAGTTTTTTCTTTAATAAATTCTCTGGCCTGAACAGCATATTCAAACGGATTAGCCTTTGCTGGATCCTGTTCAGCTTCTACAACCATCCAGCCCTCATAACCAGCTTCTTCCAGGGTTTCAAATAGAGGCTCGAATTTAATTACTCCATCACCTGGAATAGTAAAGGCACCCATCTTAACTCCATCTAAGAAACTTAAACCTTTTTCTTTGACTTCTTTTACTACCTCATCTCTCACATCTTTTAGGTGTACATGTGCAATCTGATCAACATATTTTTCCAGCAGATTTTCTACAGCTGCCTGAGTTCCTTCTGAATAATAAATGTGGCCGGAATCAAATAATAAATAAACATCATCATTTGTCATTTCCATAAATTTATCAACTTCTGCAGGAGTCTGAACTCCAGTTCCCATGTGGTGGTGAAGTGAGACCTTCATTCCCTTTTCTGCAGCTAATTCGGCCAGCTCATTATACCCTTCCGCTATTTTTTCCCATTCTTCCTGACTGAATTCAGGTTTTTCTTCAAAAATAGCTTTATCTAAACCCTGAATACTGTAGCTCTGCTCAGAACAGCCAATTACTTCAGCACCCATTTCAGCTAAGAAATCTCTATGTTCTATAAACTTTTCAATGGTTTTTTCTTTTTTGCCCTCTGCAAAAAAAGTGCTGAACCAGGCATTACAGATCTGAATTCCTCTAATATCTAATTTAGATTTTAATTCTTCCGGATCAGTTGGATACTTATTTCCAACTTCACTGCCTGTAAATCCTGCCAGAGCCATCTCACTTACACACTGCTCAAAAGTGTTTTCTGCTCCCAGTTCAGGCAGATCATCATTAGTCCATGCAATTGGTGCTATCCCTAATTTAACTTTGTTTTTGTTCATAATTTTCTTTTCCTCCTCTAATATTGTCTGGCTTTTTTGATTTCGTTTTCTAATTCCTGGTGTGCCTTTTTTACACTGTCTTTCTTTGCTACCTCAGGCACTCCAACTCTCCACCAGGAGTCATAACCGTGAGTCATTGTTTTTGGTAAAACTTTCACATCTATTAAAGTTGAGACCTCACTTTTTTGGGCTTCTTTAACAGCCTCTCTTAATTCTTCAATATTTTTGACAGTAAAAGTATTTACACCATAAGCAGCCGCACTGGCAGCAAAATCAATCGGAATTAAGCAGCCGTCCAGCTCTCCGCTTTCCTGGTTTCTGTATCTAAATTCTGTACCGAAACTTCCCATTCCCTGAGACATCTGCAGATTATTGATACAGCCAAAAGCCATATTGTCAAATAAAACAACATTTATTTTTTGACCTTCCTGAATACTGCTTATTAATTCAGAATGAAGCATTAAATAACTTCCATCTCCAACCATTGAATATACTTCGCTGTCACCTGCTGCCAGTTTTACTCCATAAGCTCCTGAAATTTCATAGCCCATACAGGAGTAACCATATTCAACATGATAGGTTCCTGACTTTTTTGGCCGCCATAATCTCTGTAAATCTCCAGGTAGACTGCCCGATGATCCCACAACTATCGAATCATCAGCAAGTAATTTGTCCAATTCTCCTAAAACTGCTGTCTGAGTTAATACACTCTCAGTATCAGCATTAAATTCTGCCAGTACTTCATCAATATGTCCGGCTACTTCTGGAGTGAAATTATCAGAATTATATTCTAAATTAAATAATCGTTCTGATTCCTCAAGCCACTCAGCTTTAACTTCTTCAATCTCATTTTGATATGAGCTCTTGTAATCAGCTTCTTTTAGAGCCTCAGTTAAAGATTCTAAGGCAAGTTTAGCATCTGCAGTTACCGGTAGAGCATCCATTTTATAAGCATCAAATTCGCAGACATTAATCCCTATAAATTCTACTTTTGGGTTCTGGAATAACTGTTTGGAAGCAGTTGTAAAGTCCATAAAGCGGGTTCCAACCCCGATTACAAGATCTGCATCTCTGGCAATTTTATTGGCTGCAGAATTTCCTGTTACACCAATTCCACCGAGATTAAGTTCATGATCCCAGACAATTGATCCTTTACCAGCCTGAGTTTCACCAAATGGGATTTTAAATTCTTCGGCAAATTCTTTAAATTCTGCTGCTGCCTCTGAATATCTAACTCCTCCACCACAGATTAAAAGTGGCTTTTTCTTTTCTTTAATCAGCTGAGCAGCCTCAGCCAATACTCTCTGGTTGGCAGGTCTTCGTTCCAGATGGTGGACTCTCTTTTTAAAGAACTCTTCTGGATAGTCATAGGCTTCTGCCTGCACATCCTGTGGTAAAGATAAAGTGACCGCACCTGTATTTGCTGGATCTGTCAGCACCCTCATTGCATTAATCGCAGCTGTCATCAGCTGTTCAGGTCTATTAATTCTATCCCAGTATTTACTTACAGATTTAAAGGCATCATTTGTTGTAATATTATAATTTTCTGGATGCTCAACCTGCTGTAAAACTGGATCGGGCTGTCTGCTGGCAAAGGTATCTCCAGGCAGTAATAATAAAGGGATTCTGTTGGCTGTTGCAGTTCCTGCTGCTGTTACCATATTTGCCGCTCCAGGTCCAATAGAAGAAGTACAGGCATAAATTTTTTGTCGATTATTTTGTTTGGCAAAAGCTGTTGCTGCATGAGCCATTCCCTGTTCATTCCGGCCCTGACGAACTATTAAATCACCAGAATCTTCTTCTAGTGCCTGACCAAGCCCTACAACATTACCATGACCAAAGATTGTAAATACTCCTTCTACAAATTTCTTTTCCTGACCATCTACTTCCAGATACTGATTATCAAGAAATTTTACCAGTGCTTGAGCAACTGTTAATTTTATTGTACTCAATTTAACTCCTCCTATATTAAATATCAACTGAAAATTGATACTTATTTATTTAATTATTCAAAGTCCACAAGTTTATTTTCCTGAAAAGATTTAGTTAGCGTATAGGCAACTTCTGTATTTTTAGTTCCATCATAAACAGTAATTTCAGGCTGTCTTTCTTCAATTATACAGTTAACAAATTCCTGCAGTTCATCAACATATGCCTGCTCAAATCTTTCTAAGAAGCCCTGTGAACACTCTCTTCTAACTCCATGAGAATCTAAAATCTCTACTAGATTTTTTTGAGGTACACTTCCAATTCTTAAAATACCCTCTGTACCGATAATTTCAGTTTCAACATTATAGCCGTGAGGTGCTGTTCTGCCAGCAAAAAGAAAAGCCATCGAATCATTTTCAAATTTCATTAAGGCTGAAACATTATCACCATCATCATATTCTGCAAACTGTGGATAGGCATAACAGCCGCCAATCGCCCAGGCCTGTTTTGGTTCAGAATCTAATAACCATCTGGCAGCATCTATATCATGGACTGCCATGTCAATAAACTCTCCCCCACTGTGGGCTAGATATTCTAAAGTTGCCTCGATTTGACTCTCCGGATCCTGACTGTAGCCGCGGTAGAGAAATGGCTTTCCAATTTTTCCTTCATCGATCATTTTTTTAGCATAGACATAAGAAGGATCATATCTTCTCATAAAAGCCAGCATAAATACCAGATCAGGGTGTGCTTCAACAGCTTTTTCTGCCAGCTTACATTCTTCAATTGTTGTTCCTAAAGGCTTTTCTGATAAAACATGAAGACCTGCTTCAAAAGCCTTTTCAATCTGTTCTCCATGTAAATGGGAAGGTGAACAGATAAATACACCATCCAGCTCTTCATTTTTTATTAATTCATCAAAATCTGTATAAGCATAATCTATATCCCAGTCTTCTTTTATTTTATTTACTCTTTTTTCGTCTACATCACAGATTGCAGTTAATTCTGCCTGTGGTATTTTAAAGGCAATATTTTCTGCATGCTGTTTTCCCAGTCTTCCAAGACCAACTATTGCTAATTTTATTTTTTCCAATTTTATACCTCCAGTAAAAATTAATTATTTTTCAGGCCAGATTTTAGCATCTTCATCATAGAGCCAGGTATGCTCAGGAATATCTATTCTATCAGTCCAGGGATTAGATTCTAGATGTCTAATCATCCAGCAGATATACATTGCATATCCTGGAGCAGATGTTTGGGGATGTGATAAGCCACCGGGGATAGTAACAGTATCATTATGAGTAACTCTAACTACATCATCATCTAAAAAGGCAGCTCCAAAGCCCTGTAGTTTATTGAATCTGTAGTAATAAACTTCCGGCTGTGCATGGCTGTGGGGTGGGAAACTTGACCATTTTCCAGGATAAGTAATTGACTCACCCATAACCATATTGGAATAAGGAGCAGTTTCATAATCAAAAACTGTTCTTACCTTTCGGGTAGCTGTATTATTCATTAAACCATCACCAAACATATCAACTCTGCAGTCTTCTGGTTTGTAGAATACAGAATCAAAATCTTTATCATTTCTGGTTTTTTGAATCAGAACTTCTGACTGTGAAAGAGCTTCAACTTCTACCTCTACCCCTTTACTTACATGGAGTACCCAGGGCTCTTCATCAAAACAGGATTCTCTTTCTGCCTTTTCTTCTTTACCCTCCCATTTATAAATAATTTCTCCATTTATCAACAGTAAGGCCATTTCTTTTTCATCACTTTTGAGTTTGAAGTTTTGATCAGCTTCAAGACTTAAAACTCCAACATCCATCAGCATTGTGCTGTATTTGCCGTCTAATTCTGTAATTTTATTATAACCTAATTCAAATTCATTTTCTTCTCTTTCTATTAACATTTTAAAACCCTCCTAATAATCTAGTCTCGAACTACTCTTTCCCCGTACTCTTTTTTCTTTTCTTCTATAAATTCTTTGATTTCATCTGCTGTAGGCATCGCATCTGAACAGCTGTGAGCTGAAACCAGCATTGAGGCAGAAGCACTGCCAAATTCTAAGGCAACAAGAATATCCCAGTCTTCTAATAAGCCATAGATAAAGGCAGAAGCATAAGCATCTCCACCACCAAAAGACTTCATCATTTCTACAGGGAAGATCTTAACATCATAACTTTCCCCTTCTAGAGTATAGGCAGTCGATCCTTCTTTACCATGTTTAATTACAACTAGTTTACTGTTAAAGCTAAACCAGTGTTCTGCAACCTCTTTATCAGTTCTATCTTCTTCCTTAATTATCTTTTCCATATAGTTAAACTCAGAGCGTGAGCCGATAATTATATCACTTTTTTCTGCCACCTTGGTATAATAAATACCTGTTTCCGCCTCACTCTTCCAGGAATAGGGCCGGTAATCAATATCAAAAATAACCTTGACATTATTTTTAACAGCATATTCTACTGCCAGTAAAGCCGCCTGACGAGAAGGCTCAGCTGATAAAGCAGTACCCGAAATTAATAAGGCTTTAGAATTCTTAATATAATCTTCGTTTATATCATCTGTGCAGAGTTTTAAGTCAACTGCTTCATTGCGGTACATTAAAATACTGCTTTCTGTCTTGCTTTTAATCTCTGTAAAAGTCAGTCCGGTTTTAGCGCCAGAGCTGTCAACAGGCATATTTGAAATATCAATACCTTCATTTTCAAAATACTGCAGCACATAATTCCCAAATTGATCATCTGCAACTCTGCCAATAAAACCTGTTTTTTTATTTAAACGAGCCATTCCTATCGCTACATTTGCAGGTGAGCCACCTACATATTTTGTAAATGTTTCTGTCTCTTCTAAAGTTGTGTAGAGTTCATTCGCATTTAAATCTACTGCAGCTCTTCCGAGCGCAATTAGATCATATTCTTTGTTCTGATCAAAATTTATATTATTCACTCAAATACCTCCTAAATCAATTTAATAAAATTAATTTATACACTTTTTCTTCTTAAAACATCAATATAAACAGCAATTATAATAACTGTACCTAGAACAACAGTCTGCAAACTGGCGGCCACTCCTAAAAGATTAAGGCCATTTCTAATTACTGCAATAATCATCGCCCCAATTAAAGTACCCCAGATAGTACCAACTCCACCCATAAAGCTTGCTCCACCAATAATAACCGCTGCAATTGCATCAAGCTCGTAACCTAAGCCAGCATTGGGATAAGCAGCATTAACTCTTCCCATTAAAACAATACCACCCATAGCAGCCATTAGACCGGAAATTGTATAAACCCAGGTTAAAACTTTTTTGGTATCGATACCTGATAATCTTGCTGCTTCCGGATTCCCCCCAACAGCATAGATATGTCTACCCAGAGTAGTTTTATTTAAAAAGAAGTGAAAGAAAACTATTACAGCAATTACAAGAATAAAACTAAAAGGTATTTCACCAATATAACCGGACCCAATAAACTGAACCCAACCAGGTAAGCCAGATACAGGAGAAGAATCGGTTACTATTAATGCCAGCCCTCTAGCCACATTCATCATAGCAAGTGTAGAAATAAATGGGTGAGGTAGGTTTAATCTTGTAAGTAAAAGTCCGTTTGTTAAACCTGCAGCTGCACCAACTGCAAGTACAATTAAGATTCCAATAACAGGATTTATTCCATAATTAACAATTGAAAGACCCCCAATTGAAATAGATAAAGCCAGAATAGAACCAACCGAAAGGTCAATTCCAGCAGTTAGAATTGCTAAGAGCATACCTGATGCTACCAGAGCATTAATTGAAGCCTGCTGCAATACATTGGTAATATTATTGACTGTCAAAAAATATGGTGAAATAAAAGATAAAACAATTACTAAAAATAATAGTCCAAATAAAGCCCCTAACTTTTCAAAAATTATATCTTTCCATTTTATCAAATCATTATTTGCCTTTTCCATTTTTTAATTTTCCCCCTTAAAATTATTAACTTACATTAGCTGTAGCTGCACTCATAATTTTTTCTTGAGTGGCTTCTTTTACATCCATTTCAGCAGTTAATCTTCCTTCACTAATCACTAAAATCCTATCACTAAACCCTAAAATTTCTGGTAACTCTGATGAAACCATAATTACTGATTTACCCTGACCTATGAGTTCATTGATAATATTATAAATTTCTACTTTTGCACCAACATCAATACCTCTTGTAGGTTCATCAAAAATAAATATTTCAGCACTGGTATTCAGCCATTTACCAATTACAACCTTCTGCTGATTACCTCCACTTAACTGTTTTGCTTTTGTATGAATCCCAGGAGTTTTGATTTTTAAGTTGCTTACATATTTTTCAGTATCTGCAGCCTGCTGTTTTAAATCAAGCAAAATATTTTTACTATATTTGTTTAAATTCGATGAAACAATGTTAAACATAACAGTTTGATCTAAAAACAAACCCTGTGTTTTTCTATCTTCAGTTAATAATACCATTCCTTTATTCAGGGCATCTTTAGGATGATCGATCTTAACCTTACGTCCATTAATATAGATATCCCCACTGTCTTTTTTATCTGCGCCAATAATTGTTCGAACTAATTCGGTTCGGCCAGCTCCAACCAGACCAGCTATTCCTAGAACTTCACCTCGATGAGCTGAAAAAGAAATATCATTAACAATGTCACCGCGCTTTAAATGTTCAACTTTTAAAATTTCTTCCCCTCTATCTATATCTATTTTAGGATACTGCTCATCAATTTCTCTTCCCACCATATCTCTCACTATATCATCTTCTGTAACATCCGTTATATTATTAGTAGATACATTCTGTCCATCTCTTAATACTGTAACTCTATCCCCGATTCTTTTGGCCTCATTTAATTTATGAGAAATAAAGATCATTGTTACACCCTGTTCTTTTAATTTCTTCATAGTTTTGAAAAGTTCATTTACTTCATCTTCACCCAAAGAAGATGTCGGCTCATCCAAAATTAATAAATTAACATCTACAGAAAGGGCTTTTGCTATTTCAACCATCTGCTGTTTACCAACACCTAAATCCTGAATTTTAGCAGTAGGACTGATATCCTGATTTAATCTTTTTAAAATTTTGCGAGTTCTTTCTTCCATATATTTACGGTCTATTATTCCAAATTTTTCGTACTTTCTAATTTCTCTTCCCATAAAAATATTTTCAGTTACATCTAACTGTTGAATTAAATTTAATTCCTGATATATTGGTATAATTCCATTATCTAATGCTGTCCTTAAATTATTTTTCTTAATTTTCTTACCATCAATTATTATCTTACCGCTGTCTGGCTGATGTAAACCAGTTAAAATCTTAATTAAAGTTGATTTTCCAGCTCCGTTTTCTCCAATCAAAACATGGATTTCACCTTTTTCAACTTCTAAATCAACATTATCTAAAGCTTTAACTCCAGGAAAAGTTTTTGTGATGTTTTCAATTTTTAAAAATATTTCTCCCATAAATTTTCCTCCTAAATACGGCCCCAGTTAAGGGGCCGCAGTAATTTAATTACTAATTAATCTAAAACTTCTCCAATTACATCTTCACCAAAAATATTTTCAAGACGTTCTCTACTAAAGGCCTTTGTTAAATTTTTAATAGATTCATCTACATTACTTTTATCAATTATATTAGTTGGTACTGGAACAGTTTCTGGTACTTCTTCACCATTTAAAGTTTTAACCATCAGTTCTACACCGGTATAACCAATGTTATAAGAGTCCTGCTTTACTGTTGCAGTTAATCCACCATTTCTAATTGATTTAATTGCATCAGGTGAACCATCAAAACCAATAATAGTAACACCTTCCGCAGCATTTGCGCTCTTAAATGCTCTCAAAGCTCCTAATGCCATCTCATCATTTTCACCATATACACCTTTAATATCAGGATAAGTCTGTAAAATATTCTGCATTACATTTACAGCTTTACCTCTTTCACTGTCAGCTGGCTGAACTGCAACTACTTCAATATCTGTATCTTCGATTGCTGCCATAAAACCTTCTGTTCTCTGGTCAAAAATATAATCTCCAGCAGCTCCTCTAATGATAGCTACTTTTCCTTCGCCATTCATTTTTTCTGCCATGTACTCTCCAGCCTGCATAGCAGCTTCGTAGTTACCTGTACCTGCAAAAGAAGTCTTACCTTCAAATTCAGCATCAGTATCTATGGTTACTACTGGAATCCCGCGATCAACTGCTTTCTTTAAAACATTCAGTGCTGCGGAAGGTCTTAAAGGAGCAACAACCAGACCATCAACCATTCTGGAAATCTGATCTTCTAATAAGTTGATCTGCTGCATAACCTGTGTTTCATTACTTGGACCAACAACTGAAACTTCAACACCCATATCCTCTGCTGCCTGTTCTGCTCCAGCCTGTACAGACTTCCAGTAATCACTGTTTGTCGCTTTCAGTACTACAGAAATTCTATATTCTTCGTCAGCATGATTATCAGCAGAAACAGTAACTGTTAGACCTAAGATCAATGTCATGGCTATGAATAAGTAAAATAATTTTTTCATTTGTATCCTCCTATTGTTTTACTAAAATATTATTTTTGAAAACTTTCATCCCTAATAAGCAAATAATCAACTTAACCCTTAAAATTATAACCCAAACTGTGAAGCGTTATTTATTATCACCCCTTTCTAGTTTTAATTAATAAAAAAAACTACCAGCCGATTAATAATCCAGGAGCAGCTTTTTGATAAAAAGACTCCGGATTTAACCAAGTGGTAGTTATAAAGTGATAGTGTTATTCCCACAAAATTTTTAATTTTCAAATATCAAACGTTTACAAAAACATCAAAAAAACATTATAATTCTCTGCACAGCTTATAATCTTTATTAAAAAAGCCTCAAATATTAAACGTCTGCAAAAATAAGTTAATTTTTTATAAAATTGTGAATAAATATTATATTAACTATTTTCAAATATCAAACGTTTACAAAATTTCCAAAAAATAATATCTGCTTCTCAAAAGCAAATATTAAACGTTTGCAAAAATAAGTTAATTTTTTATAAAATTGTGAATAAATATTATATTAACTATTTTCAAATATCAAACGTTTACAAAATTTCCAAAAAATAATATCTGCTTCTCAAAAGCAAATATTAAACGTTTGCAAAGAATCTCAAAAAATATTATTACCTTGTGAAATTATTATAATACACAATTTTTTAATTGTCAAACAATTTTAAGAATTAATTTTAATTTTTTTAAAATTTTTTGCCCGCAGCTGAATTAATGCTGAGCAAAATTAAAAAGCTTTATTATTTTTGGCTCAATAGTATTATAGAATAATAATTTTTAATTGTCAAATAATTTTAACATAAAAATGCAGGGAATTTTGAAATAAAATCCCTGCATTCTCTATATAAAATCATTTAAACTTTAAGCCCGCTGATCAAATAAGAATTATAATCTATATTCCTGATTTCAATATTTTTAATATTTCTCTCTTCCAGCATTGCTTTAAGTTCTTGACTTTCCACGCGGTGATGAAGTGGAGGACCTTCCTCTCTCTTGGCTGGATCCCACTCAATAAAAACAACCCTGGAACCCTTTTCTAAAAAATTAAAATAGTTATCCAAAAACTCAGCTTTATCTTCTACCTCGTGAAAAAGATAAGCAAAAAGCATAAAGTCTGCACTCTGATGCAGGTTGGCATCATTATCCTCGCTCTTACAAATTTCTATTCTGTCAGTTAAGCCCGCCTGCTGAGCTCTGTGTTTTAAATCCAAAAGCATATCTATTTCTACATCAACAGAATAAACTTTTCCTCCCTCACCAACAATTTCTGCTGCCGGCAGTGAGAAAAATCCATTTCCTGCCCCAACATCTATAAAGATGTCTCCCTCTTTTAAATTTAGTTCTGATAGAAGTTCAGCTGGTTTTAAACTTTTCAGCCTTTTTTCAGCAAATAATTTTTTCTTTTTCGCTGGATGAAATCTCTTCCCTGTCATAAGACCACTCCTGTTCTCTAAATTATTTCTTTTTAAAACGCAATTATAAATTTGAAAAATATTATAAGTAATTTCTTTTTAAGACCTCTAGAATTATTATAACCGAAATTATCTGATTAAAAAGTAAAAGACCCTACATCTGAAAAGATTGTAAGGCCTTTTACTTTAGAAATAGGTACCGGGTACTTAGAAATAATTTCCAAGCACCCGGTACCTAAGCTTTAAATTAAATAAGAGTCTTTCTGATTTTAGCTGAAAAAAGTTCGGATAAAAGAACCAGTGATAAAATCATCATAAAAATAATTACTGCATCAGGCCATTTTAGACCGAGAATTGCTTCATTTAACTGCAGTCCTATTCCGCCAGCACCGACCAGGCCCACAACTGTTGACTCGCGAATATTAATATCCCACCTGTAAACTGCAGTACCTACAAAAGAAGGAAAAACCTGAGGCACAACAGAATAAATTAAAGTAGAAAATTTTGAAGCCCCGGTGGCCTCAACCGCTTCCACCTGATTTTTATCGATCTCTTCAATACTCTCATAAAGCAATTTGGAAACAAAACCAACTGACCTTAAGGAAATTGCTATGATCCCTGCCATCACTCCCGGTCCCATAATAATCACTAAAATTATGGCCCAGATTAAAGAACTAACCGAACGGGAAGTTACAATTATCAAAAGGGCCAGCTGTCTCAGTATTGGATGGGGACTTGTATTTTTTGCAGCCAGAAAGGCTACAAATAAAGAGAAAATTATAGCTGCCATTGTTCCCAGAGTTGCAATAGTTATTGTATCCCAGATTGGTCTTAAAAGTTCTGTAAAATAGGACCAGTTGGGAGGAAACATCCGCATTATTAAATTCCCAGCCTGTTCAGCTCCATCATAAACAAAGGGCCACATTGTTCGGGCTGAAATAATATTCCAGCAGTAGATAAAAAGCCAGATACCTGCCGCCCAGAATAATAATTCTTTTAAAATTCTGCGGCTGCCCTTTAACTGCCAGTTATAATCTTTTGAAGTCATTTTTAAACTCCTTTCTAATCTATCTGTATCTTAAAATTTATTTTATCTTTTGTCTGATAAAAGAAGAAAATAATTCTCCCAGCAGCACAATTCCAATCATTATTATTAAAATAGCTGAGGCAGAATCAAATTCATAGCGGTCAAAAGCTGCATTTAAAGTTGTGCCAATTCCACCAGCACCGACAACTCCAATTACTGCAGAAGCCCTAAAATTAATATCAAGCCTGTAAACTGCCAGTCCAATAAAGCGGGGTAAGATCTGGGGGAAAATAGCATAGATCATTAGCTGTGGCCAGGAAGCTCCGGTCGCTTTTACAGCTTCCACCTGGCTCCAGTCAATATCTTCTATTTCCTCTGCCAGCAGTTTAGCAAGAAAACCTATACTGCTGAAAGTCAGAGTTAAAACCCCAGCCATTGGGCCAAAGCCAATAACTACCACAAAAAAGATGGCAATAACTACTTCCTGAAAACTCCTGGAAATAACTATAACAGCCCGGGAAAGATAATAAACTGGCTTGGGCGATATATTTTCGGCAGCTCCAAAATCAAAAGGGATTGAAATTATTATTCCAAATACTGTTGCTACATAAGTCATTGTTAGACTTTCAGTTATTCCATCCAAAATTGAATCCCAGCGAGAAATGAAATCCGGCCTAAAAAAATCGGCAAAGTATTTTTGACTCCTGCTTAAACCAAGTAAAATTCTCTGGGGATCAACTCTTAAAGAAATAAAGGTAAAAATTAAGTAAGCAGCAGCCAGAAGATAAATGATTAATCTCTTTTTTTGGCCGTTAATTAGATGAGGAGGCTGCCAGCTGTAGTTTTTCTTTTTCTCTGTCAGCAAGATCACTACCCCCTTCAGCAGAATTTTTCTGATCTTTATTTTTATCATCTTTATTTAAATTGTCCCAGTCTTCTTCACCATAAATTGTAGTTAGTGTCTCTTTATTTAAATCTCCAGGGCTGCCGTCAAAGACAATTTCTCCCTTTCTCATTCCAATAATTCGGCTGACATATTCTCTGGCTAAAAGTACATCGTGAATATTTATTAAAGCAGCCAGCTCTCTTTCTCTGGCCATTTCTGTTATCAGGCGCATAATCTGTCTGGCTGTTTTGGGATCAAGACTGGCAGTCGGCTCATCGACTAAAAGCAAATCAGGCTCCTGCATCAGAGCTCTTGCTATTCCAACCCGCTGCCTCTGTCCACCTGATAAGTGATCTGATCTTTTATATACATGGTCTTCTAAACCCAGTCTATCTAAAAGCTTGTAGGCCTGATTAATATCTTTTTGGGGGAACTTGCGCATCCAGGCCCTCCAGAAAGATAAATATCCCAGCCTTCCCGAAAGAACATTTTCCATTACTGTTAGGCGTTCAACCAGGGCATATTCCTGAAAAATCATTCCCATTTTCCTTCTGGCATTTTTTAATTCTTTTTTATTTAGCTGATTAATATCCTGATCCTGCAAAATTATTTCTCCACTTGTAGAATCAACCAACCTGTTGATACAGCGGATCAGCGTAGATTTTCCACCCCCTGAGGGACCAATTACTGCCGCAATTTCTCCTTTTTTTAGTTTAAGATTAATACCCTGAAGAGCTAAATCTCCTCCTGGATATTCTTTATGCAAATTATTTATTTTAAGCATTTTTTTCACCTCTTATAATTTTAGTACCGGGCACTTGGAAAATTTACCCAAGTGCCCGGTACCATTTAAAAAAGCAAAAGCGGCTCTTTTAACCGCCTCTGCCACCCCAGCGATAATAATTAAGATTTTCGGCTAAATAAGCCCTTGATTGATAAGGCTTAATAGCACCTTTCAAAATTTTTCACCCCAACCTGAAACCAATATTTCCCTTTGTTATTAAGCATCTTAAACAGAATAAAAACTGCGATTAATATACTTTTATTCAGATATATTAACTCCAGACAACTCCAGTGTCTTTAAACCGCTATTTTGAGACTTGACTTTTTCATTTTTGTCATTTTTCCGACCATCCATAATTAAATATAGGGACATATTTTTACCCTAAATACTAAATCAGGATGGTGTTATTTATGTTTAAAACAGAACGTTCCCACAAAGAGTTTCAAAATCATTTATTCTTCCTGCTTAATGC
>Ga0208818_10092_pt1 | contig 15972 bp, 15 predicted proteins | sample Shrwel1BS1Day122_FD_187540 | JGI IMG/M metagenome (GOLD analysis project Ga0208818, IMG submission 187540) | Subsurface microbial communities from deep shales in Ohio, USA - Utica-3 well 1 S-1-Day122 (SPAdes) (version 2) ...
AGGAGTCCTCCTAGTGGTTTTATTTTTTATTTCGTCAATAAATATATTCAACCACTCAAAGAAGGATTCCTCTTTTTTATTTTAAAAAATCGCTAAATTTAATTTACACAACTTATTATACAATACTCCATTAGTGCTGCTGTTTTAATTTATATTATTAATCCAATGGATGTGATTTCAGATTATATACCAGTTATAGGTTTTAGTGATGATTTGATCGTGGTCTTGATCTTCTATCCTATTCTTAATAATGAATAAACACAATACTTATTAAAAGGAGTTGAAATAATGTGTGTCGAGTAACAGAAACAGCCCGTAATTTCGGATTTTACCTATTTGGTGGTGACCTGGATTTCCCTGAAAGATATACTCTATCGATACCTAATAAAATAACAAGTTACTTTGATAGTTTAGATATTGATGAGGAAGATATTGAAAGTCTTTTATGGAAGTTGGGTGATACTGCTGTTTCAGCAAAAGATAAATTTGCTGTTTACAGTGAAAAAACAAAAGATCTTCTTCTCTTCAATATTGATTTAAACGATTTATATGATGGCTTCTATATTAGACTGCAGAGCTGTCTAAAGGCAGAAGAAATTAGTTTCAAAAGAAGTGAATTCCCAGTACTATTAATAAATAAAATTAGGGGCGATACTAATGATTAACGGCAAAGAAATAGCAAAGTTGATTAGAACCAGAAATGATGTAATTATTGAGAACCTCAAGGAAGGTTCCTATCACGTTACCGATACCTATATAATGGTAAAGCTTAACGAGGCTGAATTTGGTAAGTTTTTTGCTAAATTTAACAGCTACAAGTCAACTGCAGATATACCCTTTAACTTCAAGGGAACCATCTCTTCAGCAGGTGGTAATGTATTTGCAGAAAATAAGCTGAACACTAAAACAGTTACCAGTCAAATTGGAAATGCTAAGTATGAGGCAGTAATTACTGACTTCTACAAGAAAAATGATTCAGGTGACGAGGTTCGACTCTTTAAGGCTGGTAATGAAATTGGAATGTTTAACCGAGATTATGAATTCTTGCTTCAATATGGGGTTAAGTATAAGGCCAAAGACGATAAGAACCCTATCTTCATCTTAGATAATCATGATCAAGTTAAGGCTGTAATTATGCCGGTGCTTGATAAAGGAGAAAAACCGATTAAAGAGATGTTCAAGGACTTGACTAATAATAACTATCTAAAGACTAAATCAGCGTAGGAGGGGTTAAATAAATGTATGTGAAGAAGTGTCCGGAGTGCAAAGGTAAAAGCTACAGTGCTGGTAAAAAGAATTGGATCTGCCCCTATTGTGGTGAAGATTTAAATGATGTTGAAGCTAAACAACCAGAAAATTAAGGAGGAAGTCATGGAAGCCATTAAATTAAAACCAAAAATAGAAACTCAGAAAAAGCAAAATGATTATTTTGTAATCGATAATGACCAAAAAGCTAACTGGGCGTTACGGAAGATTAGACACCTAAAAAAGAAAAAGAATGAAAATGATGATTTTGCTGAAACAGAAATTGCAGCTATTCAAAAAGAGATTGATGAGGTCAACAGCTGGCTGGAATATGAAAACAGCTCCTTAAATAATGATATAGAATATTTAGAGATGAAGCTTAAATATTACGCTCTGGATTTAAGAGATGATGATCCGGAACTTAAAACATATAAACTACCTTTCGGCCAACTGCAGTTTAGAAAGCAGAGAAAAAAGTGGAAATATGATGACAGCAAACTACTGGAGTTTGCAGAGAAGAATCTTAAAGATGCTGTTAAAATCAAAAAGCGAGTGGATAAGCGGAAACTTAAGCAGAAAATAAAAGTAGTTGGTGATAAAGCAGTAGTAGCTGATACTGGTGAGGTTATTGAAGGAATCAAAGTCATAGAAAGAGGTGAGAAGTTTAAAGTTAAGACAGATGTTTAAGCTGATCAATAAGTAAAATTTGAATAAAAACACTCAAAGCTCAGCCTTAACCGGCTGGGCTTTTTTAAGGGGTAATGAAATGAGAAAAAATAAAACAAAAAAATTATTAGAGCAGCTCAATAACGGAATTGATTCAGTTAGGGAGTCGGAGGAGTTTAAGAGCATGCTCCAGTTTTTAGGTAAGTTCCATAACTACAGCTATCAGAACTCTATTCTAATTCAGATGCAGAAACCTGATGCAAGTTACGTGGCTGGATATAAACAGTGGCAGAAGAAGTTTAACCGTCATGTAAAAAAAGGTGAAAAAGCTATCTCTATTCTAGCTCCCTTCACTTATAAAAAGAAAGTTACAGAAGAGAAAAAAGTTGGTGGTCAGCTGAAAGAAGTCGAAAAAGAAGTTAAAAGAATGTATTTCCGGCCGGTCAATGTATTTGATGTCAGCCAGACTGAAGGTGATCCGCTACCAAATATAGATATCTCAGTTGCTGATGATTGCAGCAGACTATATAAACCACTGACTCAATATACTGAGTTTAAGGATATAATCCTGAAGCTAAAGATGCTGCCAGAAGCTTTAAAAGGCTATTCTAGAGGTGGGAAGATTGTACTCAATAAAATACTAAACCAGACTGAAAGATCGGGAGTATTAGTCCATGAATTAGGACATGAACTGCTCCATCAGAATGATGAATCTGAATTAAGTAAAGAGGTCAAAGAAATGGAAGCTGAAGCTGCAGCTTTTGTGGTAATGAATCACTACGGAGTAGATATTAAATCAGATAAGTACTTAGCTTTATATAAAAAATCTTATGATTTAAAGCAGAGCTTAAAAAGAATTGACACCTTAGTTTCTGAGATAATTAATTACTGTGATGATTACCTACTGCAAAGTGAAGAAGCTGATAAAAAACTGAAGGAGGTTGTTTAAATGGGGGTTCAAAATAAAGTTGTCGATATTGAAAGCAGAAATAAAGAACTGATCAGTTTCACTCAGAAAGAAGTTGAGACTATAAAAAGAACAGTAGCCAGTGATGCTAATACTGATGAACTAAGAATGTTCCTGCATATTGCCAAAACCTATGGACTAGATCCGTTTAATAAAGAGATATTCTTCTGGAAGATAAAAGGCAAGCCGACAATTATGACTTCCAGAGATGGTTACCTAAAAATAGCTGACAGACATGAAGAGTACAATGGTCTAGTGTCAGATGTGGTTAGAAAAAATGATAAATTTAGAAGAAAAGCTCAAGGTATAGATCACGAATATGGTACCAATCGAGGAGATATTATTGGAGCTTATGCTTTGGTCTATCGTAAAGATAGAGAATATCCTATCTATGTCTTCTCCCCTTTTCAGGAATATTTTGCTGGCACGAGGGTCTGGACACAGTACCCTTCAGCTATGATATTGAAAGTAGCTGAATCAATGGCTTTAAAAAGAGCTTTTACTGTATCTGGTCTGGTAACTGCTGAAGAAATGGATGTACAGCGGTTAAATGAAAAAGATAAAGAAAATCCGAAACGGCCATATTTTAAGAAAAGTAAAAAGTCAGATGATAAAAATAAGCCAATAGATATTGAAACAGAGCTATCTGAGAGAGAAAAAGAAATTAAGGCAATAGTAGGTGACAATAAAAACTTGAGAAAAGATCTATTCACCTACCTGAAAGAAATAAAAGAAAAAGAAGGTATAAATAAAGATAAGCACATGTCAATCGATGACTTAAGTGATAGCCAGTTTAAACAGCTTAAAAATATTTTAAACACCTTCAAGAAGATGGCCTAAAAGAAAGGGTTGATTAGTGGTGCCTAAATTCAAAGTTATCTGCAGCTGGAGAGAATTTCACAGCGGTGAATTAATAGTTGAAGCTCAGAATGAGGATAAAGCACTTGAATTACTGCAGGTAGATCAGAATAGATTATTGGAATTATTGATTGATAAATATGCTAATGAAACATTCGAGAGTTTAAGCGATATTGAGGTGATTCCAGGAGAAGTTAATACTGATAGAGAACTTGATTTGGTTATTGATGCTGGTGAAATACAAGTTTGTGAAAGCTGAATGAGGTGATAATGATGCCTGTTAATGGAGTCCCCAGTGATCAATGGAGAGTTGAAAAAGCTTTGGGACCTTATGCAGAACCGATGGATGAATTGGAATTACTGGAGGAACAAAGGTTAATTAGACTAAAAAGATTGAAATACAAAGGAGTAGATAATAATGGTCAATATACAGAAGTTTTCACTGAGAGTGGTTAAAGAAAATGGTGGGCGATATGATATTGATAAAACCATCAATAATCCTATAGCAGCAAGGAATTTATTTATTGAAGTGGCTGAGTTAGATAAAAGATCAGAAGAAGTTTTTGTGATGGCGACTATAGATGTGAGAAATAAGGTGACTGGATTATTTGAAGTTTCAACTGGCACCTTAAATTCAAGTCTAGTTACACCGAGGGAGGTATTTAAAAGAGCAATCTTGCAGAATGCAGCCGGTATAGTATTAGGTCATAATCACCCTAGTGGGAATATAGATGCGAGTAATGATGATATTAATATTACTAAGAAGTTGGTTAAGTCCGGTAAGATACTGGGAGTCAATGTAATAGATCATATTATAGTTGGTAATGAAGGTGATTACAGCAGTATGAAAGAGGAAAATCAGATTTAAAATATATCAATGGTGAGATCTAAATTAATGTAATTTAAGTTTTTGAAGGCTCTAGTAAAACTTGACCTAGGGCCTGCTCTCTTTTTCGACATATAATGACAATTATAATGGTTTTAGGTAATGCCTAATAAAAAGGAGTTAGCATATATTTCTAGAAATATAGACATAATGAAGAAATTAAAGAGGGAGTAGATATTAATGAAAAAGTCTTTATTTTTAGTATTGGTTTTTGTTTTATTATTTAGTTTTTCAATAAATGCTCAAACTAATAAAATCCCAGTTGAAATTATTGAAAATTTCCAGAATGATGGAGAGGGAACATTAGCTAGATTATTTACTTATGAAATAAAAGAGCGTATAAGAAATTCCAAAACTATGCAATTGAATAATGGCAGTGGAAAAAGAATTGCTTTATTAGTTACAACTTTACCACACAATGATTTTTCAAATAATGTATTCATCTATTCTGTTTCCTGGTTAATGATTAATCCAAGTTCTAGTGAGCTTCCCGCTTTTGTTAATTCAACTTTAGGATATGCAGGTAAAGATGTTTATGAAGAATATGCAAAGAGTATATTCATTCAAACTGAAGATTTGTTTAGAGATATTATGTAAAAGAAAGGAGTATAATTTATGGCTATTGAACTCAGAGTTGGCGAATATTATACAGCGAAAACTTATAAGGAAAGTGGATTTAACTTTCCAGAAGGTGAATACAAACTAAAAATTATAAGAGAAGGCTTTCCTCAAAGTCCAGTTAATACTGAAGATGAGTTAGCTATTGCTGAAGAACAATGGCTGGAAGGATTAGAAGGCAGTGATCAATATAAGACCGACTTAAATAGCAACTGGTATTACTTTGAATTTCCAATTAATGATGAAGGAATTGGGTATATGTGGGTGCCTGAGTCAGTTGTAGTAGAAGTTTTTGAGTGATGCTAATAAATATTATGAAGGTAAACTTGAATTATTGGAGAAATTAATTTAGTAGCCTCTGACACTATGGTGTCGCAACGATATGATATTTTATTACTGAATATATTTTTTAACCAAAAAGTAAAACTTAAATTTATTGAGAGAACTTTTTGATTATTAGAGTAGGTAATGAAATAAATAGTTAAAAACACCCAATGAAGGAGACGAGCAATTATAATATTATCTTAGGATGATTTTTAAAGGAGGAGCAAATTTAGAATGAGAACACTTAATGAAGCAGTCAGAGTTAGAGAAAGTGTCTTCGATAGAACAATGAAAGATGAGGTCTTAGATCTTTCAGACTTAAAAAATGGTAACATTGATCCAGAAAGATTTTTTAAAGAAACATTTATTACAGACAATATGGAAACAGTTTTTGATACTGCAATGAATAAATTTAGAAACAGATCAGGTAACAGTATTATTAAATTAACACAGGCTATGGGTGGAGGTAAAACTCACAACATGATTGCTTTGGGATTATTAGCTAAATATCCTGAGTTAAGAAAAAAGACTCTTAACGGCAAATATAATGATGTAGAAGGTGAGATTAGAACTATTTCTGTTACAGGTAGAGAATCTGATATGAATTATGGTACTTGGGGAGAGATTGCTAAACAGCTGGGCAAAAAAGAGCAGTTTAGTGAATACTATTCTCCACTTCAGGCACCTGGGCAAACTGCCTGGATTAATCTACTGGAAAGTTCTACACCTACTCTAATATTATTAGATGAGCTGCCACCATATTTAAATAATGCTAAGACTAGAACTTATGGTCAGGGTACACTATTAGATATTGAAACAACAGCAATAGCAAATTTATTAAATGCTATAAATAAAAAAGAATTATCTAATGTCTGTTTAGTTATATCTGATCTTGAAGCTACATATGAGGAAGAATCAGAAATAATTCAGGGTATGTTTAAAGAACTTGATGGAGAAATAAATCGTTTTTCTTTAAATCTAGAACCTGTATCTAGCAACAGCAATGATCTTTACGATATTTTAAAAACTAGAATGTTTGAAGGTTTACCAGAAGAAAATGAAATCAACAAAGTAGCTAATGGTTTTAAGAACAGCGTCAAAGAAGCTGTAGAAATGGGATATACAGATGAAGTACCCGGTGAAATTGCTTCAGCAGTTAGAGATACATATCCTTTCCACCCTTCTTTTAAAGATTTAGTCGAAAGATTTAAGGAAAATCAGGGTTTCCAAAAAACTCGTGGTGTTATCAGGTTAACTAAAAAGATGCTTAAAGGTATTTTTAGAGAGTCAGATAAAGCTGATAATCTATATTTAATTAATCCTTATGATATTGATCTGAACAATGCTGAAATGGCTAATGAAATTAAATCAATTAAACCAGAGTTTACAAATGCCATAAGCCATGATATTGCCAATAATGGCCACTCTGTTGCAGAGAGGATCGACAAATCGACTGATTCTCAAGATGTTCAGGATGTTTCAAAACTGATCTTAATGTCCTCCTTATCAAAAGCTACTGAAGCAATAGTGGGTCTATCAGTGAGTGAAATTTTTACTTATCTTGTCGCTCCAAATAGAGATATCACAAAAATCAGAAGCGGTATTGAAGAACTTCAGGAAAAAGCCTGGTATTTGTATAAAAATCATAATAAACTACTTTTTAGACAAACTAAAAATGTAGTTGCAGAAATGCAGGATGAGATAAAAAGTTTAACCCGCAGTCAGGCTAAATTATATATTAAAGATTTACTTGAAAAAGAATTTGAACCTAATGATAAAGACTGTTATCAAAACTTAATGGTCTTCCCTTCAATTGAAGAAATTGAACTCTCCAAAGAAAAAGTTGCTTTAATAATTTCTGAACCTAGTGAGGGCAGTGATGGCCTAAAAAGTGAATTAAAGCAGTTTTTTGAAGAAGTAGAATATAAAAATAGAGTTATGTTTTTAACTGGTCAAAAGAATGTAATGAATAAGCTTTTAGAAACTGCTAAGAAAGTTAGAGCAATCAATAATATAATTGACAGAATGCAGGCCGATAATGTCAGCGATAGAGATAGTGAAATGCAGCAGGCAATGGAGTTAAAAGACAAAACCGGCAACAGGCTGAATTCAAGTTTAAGAGAAACTTTTACTACTTTGTATTATCCTCGGAAGAATGTATTAAAAAGCACTAATTTAATTATGAAGTTCTCTCAAAACAACTTTGATGCTGAAAAAGAAATTAAAAATACTTTAAGCTTCGATAATGAAATGAAGTTTACTACAGATATTGAACCAAATAAATTAAGAAAAAGATTTAATAAAATTATTTTCACCCGAGACAGAATGACTTGGAATGAATTGATTGAAAGAACTGCTACTGAAACAAGGTGGCTTTGGCATAAACCAGATGCTCTTGAAGATCTAAAAGAAGATTCACTTCAGAAGGAAATCTGGTTTAAAGACGGCAACTATATTGATAAGACTCCTCCAAAAAAAGAAACTAATGTCAATGTTACTAAAATGAGCACTGTAAGTGAAAATGGTATTTCTACACTGCGCATTACTCCAGTTAATGCAGATGAAGTTTATTATGAGATAGGTCAAGAGCCGACTAAAGCTTCTAAAAAAGTAGAAAACTATAACTCATTTGAAGCAACTGATTTAGTATATTACTTTTTAGCAGTTGATTCAGATGGTGTTAATGAAACTGGGGATCCTGTAAGATGGGAGAATGATATAAATCTGCAGTATAAAGAGCTAACAATTAAAGGAAAAGATGCCCTAAAACTGCAGGCAACACCAAGTAATTGTGAAATCAGATATACGACAGATGGTGCTTCTCCTAAAGAAAATGGGGGCGTTTATCAAGAACCAATTATTATACCTGAAGATGCAAAATATATTCAGGCAATTGCAGTAAATGAAGAACATGATATAACATCGGAAGTGCTGCAGTATAAAGTTTCAAATAAAAAAGTTACAGTTGATAAAGATAAGCCTGTCAAATTAACAGAAGCTCAAACTCCAAAAGGAACAAAAGCGACATATGAGGAACTTGAATTTTTAAATGAAACCAATGCCAGCTTTAAGCAGGCACAATTTATTATCACCGGTAGAGGTAAAGCTGATTTTTCTTTAACTTTTATGATAGATAAAGTAGAAATAGATGATATGAATATGTTAGAAGAACAACTAAAAAATATTAAAGATAATTTTGTTGGAGAAAAGCCACATGATTTAACTGCTAACATAACTGGTATTAAATTTAAAAATGGCAGAGATTTTTTAAGATGGCTTGAAAAAAATGAATTCAACCTAGAAATGTATAAAAATAGATTTAGTCAACATTAAGGAGATGATCTTTTGAGTCAAGTAAAAACCTATGGATTTGGTTTTAATCCAAAAGAAACCAATCATCATTTCCTCATAGAAATACCAACTGGAAATGCTAAGATAACAGTATATGAGAGATTTAATTGGGACCAAGATGAGCAGGTTAGTGATCTAAACGATAAAGATAAAAAAGTAATTTTAAGTAAGACCAAATGGAATAAAGTTAAAAATGTAATTAAAAAAGAATTTAATAGACGCTTAAAAGATGAAGGTCTTCCAGCAGGAGATTTTGACAGCTATTATGTACCTTTAGAACGTTTATATGGTAAAGAATTAATGCTTCTGCTGTGGGCTATAGAAAATGCTGAGGTTGGAGTTATTGATTTAGCCATCAAAAACTGGCTGGGTTTATCACCTGAAGAGAGATGGTGGCTTTTTACCATGACTAATGCTTCAACAGGTCACTACAGCGACAATCGTGGCTGGAGAATAGCTTTAAGATATGCACTTACAGAAAATCCTGTAGATAATAAACTAGCAGGTAGTTTTGTGCAGAGATTATTTTAAAATATATTAAAGAAATTTCAGAGGAGGATTATTTTGTTAGATTACAATAAATCATTTATAGAAGTGCAATTTCCAGTTTCAAGAATATCTAAAGAAAGTTATAAAGAAAGAAAAGCTAACTTAGGGCAAACGCTTACTGGATTAGGTAAATGGTGGGGTAGAAAACCTTTAATTATGGTTAGGGCAGCCTTGTTAGGAACTTTACTACCTGTTTCAGATAATTATACTAAAGATAGAGATATGCTTCTTAAAATCATGACTATGGACGAAAAAGGTTTGTGGTTAAGAAAGTATAAAAATATTTCTAAAAAGATGTTATGGCAGTTAACTAATGAAGAAGAAAGGAAAAAATACTTTAGAGAGGAATCCACTGCAAAAAAACCTAAATATCCTAAAGGAATGTCTAGAGAAAATAAGAGAGCTATGAAGGAAGAACTACAGAGAATAGCTTTTGATAGATTATCTTACGATGATAAATTAAGGTACTGCAGAAGACCGGAAGAAGTGGAATTAAGAGATGAGAATGAATGGAATATCATTAATAATCATTTAGAAACCAATGCTTCTAATTTGCAAGAGTTAATTCAAGAATTAGGGAAAAAAAGATTTGGCCATACCCCTAAAGTTGGTGACTGCTTTTCAGGTGGGGGGTCTATTCCATTTGAAGCAGCAAGAATGGGAGCAGAAGCTTTTGGGTCTGACTTAAACCCAATAGCTGCACTTTTAACCTGGGCTTCTTTAAATATTGCTGGTGCTTCTGACGAAGAAATTGAACAACTAAATAAATTTCAAGAAAAAGTTTATAATGAAGTAGATAAAAAAATAAAAGAATGGGGTATTGAGCATAATGAAGAAGGTCATCGTGCTGATTCATATCTTTATTGTAATGAAATTGAGTGTCCAGAATGTGGATTTAAAGTGCCGTTATCACCTTCGTGGATAATTGGGAAAGGAAGTAAAACTGTAGCGATATTAAAAGAAGACACTAAAAATAGAAGATTTGATATAGATATCATACAAAACTCAAATAAAACTCAAATAAAAAAATCAAAAGACTTATCTACAGTTGAGAATAACAAGGTTTATTGTCCTCACTGTAATACAAAAACACCTATTACAAGCATTAGAAAAGATAAAAAAACAAAAGATGGAACTGTTTATGGTCTTAAATTATGGGAAAAAGATAAATTTATGAATAATGAAAAAGATATTTTCCAAGAAAGATTATATGCTATTAGATATACTGATAATAATGGTAGTAGATATTACAAAGCTCCAGATAATAAAGACCTAAAAAGAGAAGAAAAGGTTGTGGATTTACTATCTGAAAGATTTGAAAAATGGCAAAAAAAAGGGATTATACCTTCTGATTCAATTACTGAAGGATATAATACTGATCAATTAATTAGAGAAAGAGGATGGCAATATTGGCATCAATTATTTAATCCAAGGCAATTATTAATAAATGGATTATTTATGAAAAATATCAAAAAGTTTAATGCTAAAAAAGAAGAAATAGCTATCGGTGTTTTAGGAATAAATAAAATACTGGATTGGAACTCCAAATTATGTATATGGAATAGTGGAAAGGGAACAGAAAAAAGTCAAAACACCTTTACAACTCAATCTTTGAATACTTTATATAATTATGGAACAAGAGCTTTTAGTATGTATAAGCATAGTTGGGATATGGTTATAAAGAATGAAATTATTAGATCAAATAAAAAAATTATTACAAAGGATGCTCGTAATATTAATAACCAAAATGATATTTGGATTACTGATCCCCCATATGCTGATGCTGTGAATTATCATGAACTGACAGAATTCTTTTTGGCTTGGGATAAATCATTGATCAAAAAAGCATTTCCAGAGTGGTACACAGATTCTAAAAGAGTTTTGGCGGTTAAAGGTACAGGTCAGTCATTTAATGAAAGTATGATTGAAATCTATAAAAATTTAGCTGATAATATGCCTGACAATGGATATCAAGTTGTTATGTTTACTCACCAAGATGTTAAGGTATGGTCAGAGTTAACGATGATTTTATGGTCTGCTGGTTTAAAAGTATCTTCAGCCTGGAATATTTCAACTGAAACAAATTCAGGTGGATTAAAAGAGGGAAGTAATTATGTTAAAGGAACAGTATTGTTAGTTTTACAGAAACAAACTTCTGATGATTTTGTTTTTCCTGATGAAGTTTATGATGAGATACAAGTTGAAGTTAAAACTATGATTGATTCTATGAAGGGTATCGATTATAAAGATCTTCCAGATTTTACTGATGCTGATTATCTTCTTTCATCATATGCTGCTGCTTTAAAAGTTATGACAAAACATGGAGAAATAGATGGTATGGATCCTGAATATTGGCTTTCTAGTGATAGAGATGAAGAAAATCCTGTCGAGAAATTAATTAAGAAAGCTCGTGATGTAGCTAATAGTTATCTTATTCCAGATGAATTTGAAAAACATCATTGGTTTGATTTAACTAATGATGAAAGGTTTTATATAAGAGGTTTAGAGCTTGAAATGAATAATGAGCATACAATTGGTGCTTATCAAGAATTAGCTAAAGGATTTGGAGTTAAAAATTATAAAGAAATGTTTCATAATTTTGAAGCAAACAATGTAAGGCTTAAAACTCCATCTGAATATAAGATGAGTTACCTTGAAAATAAATTTAATGAGAAAAACTTTAATGGATCATTAATGAGACATTTATTAGTTGCAATTTTAGAATCATTAAATAACGATTCTACAAATTCAGGAATAACTTATTTGAAAAGTATATTTAATCAAAGTATGGATTATTGGAATAAGAAACCTTTAATGCGTGAAATACTTACATTCATCTCTAAAATTGAAATGGTAGATCATATGGAACATTGGCATGAAGGAGCTAAATATGCCAGGTTATTAAGAGAAGCATTAAAAAATGAAGGTGTATAGGTGAATATATATGATAAAAAGATATTCTTCAAGAAGGGAGTCTATTTCAGACTCTCTTCTCAATAAAAAATTAAAAAAAGCAAAATCATACGACAGAATTGCAGGTTATTTCAGTAGTTCTATATTTGAAATTGCAGGTGAAGCTTTGGACAATATTGAAGGTAAAATTAAAATTGTCTGTAATTCTGATCTGCTGCCGGAAGATGTAAAGACTGCTAAGAGAGCACAAAAAGCAATCAGAAAAGAATGGTGTCAAAGTGAACCAGAAAAAATGGATAATAAAAATCTTCGCTTTAAAAAATTATACAAATATTTAGTCTCCGATAAATTAGAGGTCCGGGTGCTTCCTAATAAAAAATTTGGATTAGTTCACGGTAAAGCTGGAGTAATAACTTTTAAAGATGGTGGACAAACATCATTTTTAGGCAGTGTAAATGAATCTAAAAGCGGCTGGAATATAAACTATGAGCTAGTCTGGGAAGATGATTCTCAAGAAGCTGTTGAGTGGGTGCAGGAAGAATTTGACGCATTATGGAACAGTTCGGCAGCTATTTCCCTACCCGATTTTATTATTAAAGATATTAAAAGAATAGCAAATAGAGAAGTTATTGAGGAAGTTGATGATTTTGAGGAAGAAGATAATGTTCCGGCAGCTGCAAATATTGAATCTCCAATTTATAGAGAAAATTTAGGACTGTGGGAGCATCAGAAATATTTCATTGAAAAAGTTTATAATGACCACAAGAAATTTGGAGGAGCTAGATATGTTTTGGCTGATCCTGTAGGTTTAGGTAAAACACTTCAATTAGCTGTCAGTGCTCAGTTAATGGCTCTATATGGAGATAGACCTGTTTTAATAATAGTGCCCAAAACTCTAATGAAGCAGTGGCAGGATGAATTAAATGACATGCTCAATCTGCCTTCAGCAGTCTGGGACGGTACAAACTGGGTTGATGAAAACGGCATAAAATATCCCAATAGAGGTAGAGAAGATATTGTTAAATGCCCAAGAAAAATTGGAATTATATCACAGGGCTTAGTAACAGCAAAATCTGAATCAGTTGATTATCTGCTTTCAAAAAATTATGAGTGTATAATAGTTGATGAAGCTCACCATGCTAGAAGAAAATCAATTGATCAAAATAATAACTTTTATTCTTTTCAAAAGACAAATTTATATGAATATTTATTGAGAATAGCTACAAGAACAAAGAGTTTGCTGTTAGCAACAGCTACTCCAATCCAGTTACATCCAGTAGAACTCTGGGATCTTTTAAATGTATTATCTCAAGGTTCAGATAGAGTCTTAGGGACGAAAAGTTCTTTGTGGAGAAAAAAGGGATCTATCAACCAGGGATTAGAGTTAATTAAAAATAGGGGTAGAAATTTATCTGCGACTGAAAAGTGGCGCTGGATTAAAAATCCTTTTCCTCCTTCTGATGAAGGACCTAATTATTCAATATTAAGATCATCAGCAGATATGGATGAAGAAGCTGTTGTATATCCAAAACAGTATAATGAACTAAAATATCAAAACAAAGCGGCTGCTGGATTTTTAATGAGTGATTTTTTTGAACTGCACAATCCATACATACGTCATGTAGTAAGGCGGGAAAGAGAGTATTTAGAAAAGAAAATTAATCCTAAAACTGGAGAACCATATTTAGATACAATTGAAGTGGAGATAATAGATGAACCACCTTTAAAATTAACTGGTTATATGAAAGATGCTTATGATTATGCAGAAGAATTTTGTCAGCTAATTTCTAACCGTGTAAAAGGCGGAGGTTTTCTTAAAACACTGCTTTTAAAAAGAATAGGAAGTTCTATTGAAGCAGGTAAAAAAACTGGATTGAAGCTCAAAAACAATTGGGGCGAAAATTTGAATGAAATTAGTGAAGAGGAAGATGAGGAAGGAAGCAGCGGAATTAAAGATTTAACAGCAGAGGAGCAGAAAATGCTTGATAAGTATGTTAATGCTCTTTTATCCAATGAAGCTGAAGACCCTAAATTTGAGAAGTTAGTTAAACTCTTAAAAAGAGAGAATTGGATCGATGAAGGGGTTATCATTTTCTCTCAATATTATGATACTGTTGAGTGGATAGCATCTGAGTTATCAGAAATATTTACTGATCAAAAAATAGGTATTTATGCCGGCAGCGGTAAAGCGGGATATTATATTAATAATAAATTTCATAAAAAAACTAAAGATGATATTAAAGATATGGTAATGAGTTATCAGCTGAAGATTTTATTAGGAACAGATGCAGCATCAGAGGGTTTAAATCTTCAGGCTTTAAGAAGATTAGTTAATATAGATATGCCGTGGAATCCAACAAGGCTGGAGCAGAGAAAAGGTCGTATTCAAAGAGGTGGGCAGAGATTTGATAGAATTTATTTATATAATATGAAATATAAGAATTCAGTTGAAGATAGAGTTCACGAACTGCTTTCTAAAAGACTTAAAAATATCACTGCTATTTTTGGCCAGCTGCCAGATGTACTGGAAGATGCCTGGATTAATGTTGCTTTAGATCAGAAAGAAGAAGCCAAAAAGATAATTGATAAAGTACCTGAAAAACATCCATTTGAGGTTAAATATAATGAGAAGGTTGAAGCCTCTGATTGGGAGAACTGCACTAAAATTTTAAGTGAAGAGTCTAAATTAAAAAAATTGAGAAGTTCATGGTGATCGGTGTTTTTCAAGAAAGTTGTCGTATTTAGCTGAAATTTTCTTTGAATACTATCCCCTGCAGAGACTCATTTAAGAGCTCGGTTGGTTAAGGTATTTTCAACTTCAGCAGTATCCATTGGATTTAAAGGTGAATCTTCTGACTGAAACTAATCTCTAATATTCCCTGACCATCTTTCTGCTGTTCTGTTTTAGCTTTTAAATATGTTTTCGTTCTCTTTTTAATGATTTATATATCAAGCCCTTAATGTCTCTGGTAGGGCGATAAAAACTTAACTCCACTATGTAAATGCTGGTGATTATACCAGCGGACAAACTCAGCTACCCATTCTCTGGCTTTATTTAGGTCTTTAAAGCCTTTGTTCGACTGAATTGGTCTGGTATTTCATTGTATTAAATAATGACTCAGAATAGTGATTATCACTGGTCTTGAAAGAAACCTCTATACTTCCATTTTTCCCAGTGCTGCTAGAAATATATCTGCTTTAATTGGACTTCCATTATCAGAGTGTAGTACAAGTGGTTTATCTTTTGCTTCTATCTACTGAGCTAGGCAAACTTTTCTAATCAGTCTTTTAGAGTATTCAGCGTTTTCATTTTTCTAGACATCTTAGTCTACTATTAGGCATGAAAAGAAAGGGGGAGCTCTTGACCAGTGGACAAGACAAAAAATAAAGATGCGCTACTGGAATCGGTGGGAGAAAATTGAAACTTGCTTTAGATATTAAGTAACCTAAAGCTTGGAAATATGATAACAATAGAGTAGGACCAGCCTTTCAGCTGGGACCCCTCGTCAAACTGCACGTACGGTTCTCCCGTATACAGCTTTCCGTCAGTCGTTGCCCCGTCTCAAGGAATAAGTCTTCGTCGCTGTGTTACCAC
>Ga0208818_10099_pt1 | contig 14501 bp, 14 predicted proteins | sample Shrwel1BS1Day122_FD_187540 | JGI IMG/M metagenome (GOLD analysis project Ga0208818, IMG submission 187540) | Subsurface microbial communities from deep shales in Ohio, USA - Utica-3 well 1 S-1-Day122 (SPAdes) (version 2) ...
CACCTTTCTTACCTCCTGTTTATAATGATTATTGGATAAATCAATTATACAGGAGATGGTGTTGAGATGGTACACTTTTCGATTAGCAGAACATTATTTTTGGTACACTTTTAGTTTAGCATATGCAGTATTTATATTCTGCAATTATTTTTTAAACTAAAACAGCTATTTTTATCCAAAATAATTAAATGATCTTTTATATCCATCTGTAAGCGATCTGCTTCAATAAAAAGAAATTTATTGAATTTATAATACTTATTATCTATATCCTTAATATTTTGAGGAGAATTATATGCTAAAATTATAGAAAATGCATCCAACATAAAAGCCTTATTAAATAAATCATCTGTTCCGATTTTTTTAAAAGCATTTTTTCCATGCATTAATTCTACTACAGCAGTCATTCTATTCTAATAATCAAGTGTTATCATACCAACTACTTCTGTCTTCTTATTTATTTTTAATACCTTTATAAATATATCTATACTATCCGCTGATTTAATTATTTTGTTTTTAAGCAAATATAACAACTTCCTTTCTCAAATTATTTTATCATCATGTATAATATTGTTATTTTTAATTACAGCATCAATTTTCCCAGTAGATTTTTTCCCCTTATTTAAAACAGAAATATCGCTTAAACTACTAAATGTTTCATTAGCATACTTGTCTATCAAAATTTCTAAAAGTCGATTCTGTTCCATTTTAAGCAGTTCTATAGCTTTTCTTGGATCATTTGCTTCTACTGTTAACTCACCACTATGATATTCTGTCCAGTTACACTCAATTTTAAATTTTTTCATTATTGATCATTCCTTTCGTAATAAAAACATTATAATACATTTGGTTGTTTTGATCAAATGATCATAAATTATATGAGTATTATTTTAAAAATAAAAAAAGCAGCCACAATTAAGCAGCCACTTCAATTAAATACTATTTCAAAATTCGGAATGTATTTGTTTAAATCATAATTTTCTATTATTTCTAAGGTGCCAGATCTATTCTATAGTCCATCAACTTGTCAATATAACAATCAGAAAGATTCTCTTCAATAAAATCAACTAAATCCTCCTGTCTGGCCTGCCCAAAAGCCATTCTGTAGACTGCCAGTGATTTTTTCAGCTGATCTAAGTGGCTGCTTGCCCTGCTCATCGGATAATAGGGGATATGTCTTTCTATAGCATAATTTTTTCCCTCTTCATTTTCAAAAATCCAGAATGGTTCTAGATCATTCATCTCTTCTTTTCTGTCTGCAGCTGGTATTTATTATTTTCTTTAACCACTTCATCATAATCTAGGGATACAGTTCTTAAACCTAGAGATGAAATAACACTTTATTATCTGCTTGATTTCTTACAGCAGATCCCACATATTTGCTGCTTCTCCATCATATAATTTTTTTGAAATTTTTAGAGAATCAATTGTTTCTAAAAAATATCGAAAGGGATAGATAATATTAAAAACAGGTAGCCCATTTTATTCATCTTTTATTGAAAGTACAATTCGATCATAATCAAGTTCCTGATTCCTTTCCAGTTCTGAATTAATCTTTTTGAGCAGCAGTTCTTTAACTTCATTTGTTTTCTCATCTATCTGATCACTGGCAATTGTTCCTCGATAGAGATCAGCAATCTCACTCAATTTAACTTCAACTGGATAAGCTGAATCCAGAGCCTCATTAACTGCAAGCACAAAGTCCTGATCAACAGCATCTAATATTTTTTCCTGCTGATAGACTTCAATATTTTTAAGCTGACGCAGTCTGCTTTCAGGCTGTTTTTCCAGATAGATATTAATCTGTTCAATAAACCTCTTTCCTTTTAATTTTTCTATATATTCTTTAATTCCAGCCATTAACTGTTCTCTAACTTTATCCAGACTGATCTCATTAAAACTGTGTCCGAGAACATATCCACAGGCATGAATTGGTTTTTGATCTAAATTATCAGTTTCTAATCTAACACAATGTGGATAATAATTTTCTTTGATATTTTTCATTTTTTGGTCTAAAGTTGTAGAAATTTCTATCTTTTTAATTTCCTCCAGTTCTGAGAGTGTTTTATATTCAGCCAGATCCTTAACCCGCTCTAGAAAGCTCTGATATTTGCTGTGATACTTATTATGAGCTTTAATATATTTTTCTTTATAAGCTTCTTTAACTTTTTGACTTTCCCTTAATAATTCCTTAATTTTATCTGCTTTTAAAATTATTTCAGCTAAATTATCATATCTCTCTTTTATCTCTTCTACTTCTTCCAGCTTATAATCATAACTATCAATTCCTTTAAAATAGGTGTAATAGTTTAAGAGTTTAGAATCAAGGCGATCATCATTAATTATCGTAATTATTTTTTTCAGCTGATAGTACTTTTCTTTAAAAAACTGCAGGTCATTAAATTTCTTCAGCATGATTTCTCTAAACTTCCTCAGTCCATATTCTGACTCTCTTTCTTTGATTGAAGTAATTTCATCAAGAAAATCATTGAATTTTTTAAAGACATTAAATTTTTCTTTAAAATCAAGATACTGTTCAGTATGTCCACCCAGTCTGGCCAGATTATCCTTGGTTCTATTAATATCACCTTTTAGCTTCAAAGTGAACTGAATTAAAGTTTCCCAATTTTTATCCTGGTTGGCAGTTGTTTTAGTTGCTCTAAAATCTAAATCTAACACCTCAAATACTTTTTCTATGTCATTCCAGACTGTGCTGTTGACAAGTTTTCCTTTGCTGATAGCTTTAATCTTATCTGCTAAAGTTGCAGAACCACTGTTGAAATAGGTTATATTAAATTTCTCTGAATTAATAACATCATCATTTTTATCCCTGGCTCTAATGCTGCCGTAGGAAATTAAAGCGGCCAGTATGATTTCATAACTGTATTCCTGTAGACCCCATGGTTCTTTTCTAAACTTATTATATATTTCCTTACTGCTGTGCCATTCCTCATCACTTAAAATTTTAGTTATCTCTTCAAAAATTTCATTTTCAATTTTTAAGCTGTAGTATTTACCATTATAATTTACAATATCTAAAGGTTCTGCTATATTTTCAATTTCGCTTAGTTCTGCATCAGTTTTAAGTGGAATTATGAAATCTCTGATTAAGGAGTTGCTCTGCCTGCGGCTGATGCTTTTTTTGTAGTGTGGATGTTTAAGATAGAGATCATCTAAAATGTGATCCAGAAAATGTTCCATTATTCTCTTAACATCCTGAAAATGCTGTATATCATCAACTTCAGTATAGTGATTGATTAACTTTCCATTGGCATAAGCTCTTACAACTGCTTCTTCTATCTTGTTTTTTAGATTATCTCTTTCAGTTTTTAACTGAGCTAATTTTTGTGTTTCTTCATCACTGGCAGGATTAGAGTATTTGCCAATTAAATTATTGGCAGCTCTATATTTTTTGAGATCTTTTATTGTTTTTTGATCTAAATTTTGAGGTATCCAGAAAATCGTTCTCTTGTTATCCTGTGCTAACACTTCAGCCCTTTTGGTTTTAGAATTATAGTTATCATAAAAGGGAGTATCTAAAATTAAAGCAAATTCAATTCCTCTTTCTTCAGGCTTAAAGGATTTCAACTTCATCTCATCTGTAATTTTTTTATAATAGTTAATTCCTTTTCTAACTGTGTTTCTCCATAAAAATTCTTCTGACATCTGATTTTGATTTTGATGAACTTTAAAATTATGAAATGTTTTGCGGTTATTATTGATAAAGCTTGGAATATCAGGCATAATATCATTTTCATTCAGCAGATGTACAGCTTCTAATAATTCTGACTCAACATTAATTCCACTCGCATTAGGATTAACCTGCCAGTAAAATTTATCTTCTTCATCTTCAATGCTGATCATCTCTAACCCTTTTCCACGAACATCCTGATTAATCGTCTTTAAGATTTCTTCTATTTCTATATTAATCATGGAAAGTCCGACTCCCATTCCCATATCAGCCATTAAAAATTCTCCCAGCTGTTCTGCACTAACCGGCTCTTTATCTCTAATACCATAAATAATAAGAGCTTTTATAACTCTATCTGCCAGTTCACTGTCTTCATTAAATCCAGGTTTGATAATTGCTTCATGATAAACATTTTTATAGAGATCATAGTATTCTTTAAAGCTGTTGTAAATCACATCATCTTCAAAAATATCATAAAGATCATCAATTGTTATTAACTTTTTAGCAGAAGTGTTTAAACGATTACTGACTATTTCCCAGCTTTCTCTAACTGCTGCCCGCTGCCGGGAACCATAGCTGGAGAGCTGAACTAAGGAATTTACAAATTCATGGTGGAAGGGGTAGAGTTTAATAAATCTTTCCTGACTGATAGATTTTTCCAGATTGAATTTATTATTTTTAAGATCTTTATAAATAGATTTAATACTCTTGCGCTGATTTTCATTTTTTATAATAATCCTCTGATCAATAATTTCTTCGATATCAGCTTCACTCAAATTAATTGGTTCAAATCTGTCAAAAACTTTTTCTTCTTCATCTCCAATGTATAATTCTTCATCAATTATTTCAGCCGGGTTTTTCTGAACAGCAGCTAAAAGCCAGATCGGAAGCTCTTTAATTCTCTGACCAAGAGCCTGCAGTGTTTCTAAACTTTCTGATTCCTCATTTTTAGATTTCTTTTTCTGCAGAAATTCTGATAGTTCATCGATAAAAATTACCAACCCGTCAAAATTAGCAGCCAGAACACTGCTGATCTGCTCCAGACCCTCATTCATATTAGGATAAATAATTTCTCGATATTCTTTCTGACTGAAGGAGCCTCTCTCTTTTCTGTAAGCTATAATTATTTCTGCCAGTCTTGAAGTAGCATCTGCTTCTAAAGCTTCTTTCCATTCTGCAGCGCTGACATCTAAACTATTTTCTAAAATATCGTAGAACCATTCCTTTTTCAGTCCTTCATATTCATTATTTAAAAACTGTTTTACTATCTTTGCATCTTTTTTGATAGTCAAATTAACTCCATTATTTTTAAATTCTTTTTCTATCTCATCAAATAGTTTTACCTTTAAGTTATTAACCTCACTCAGAGTAAAGTTAACTGTTAAATAATTTTTATCGGCAAAAAAATCGAGATACTCTTCCTGTATATCATCAGCTAAATTGGCCCAGTACTTACTGCCCTGCAGCAGAACTGTAATATATGACATAAAATGAGATTTACCACTACCATAAGCACCCTGTACCCAGAATCCCTGGCCTTTATCTAAAGTCAAACTATGTAAAACATTTTTGAATTCTTTTTTAATTTGAGAGGTCACTACATAATCATTGATTACCTGTTCTCTGCTGTTAATAACTGCTTCATCCATTGTTATAACTTCTTGCGGCTTCTGACTTAATTCAAATAGATCACTGTAAGTTTTCATGTTTATGACTCCTCCTTAACTATATAATCTGCAAATTGTGCAGCATTTTTATGTTTTAAAACATATTGATTTAATCCACCACGAGGCTCGTAGGATAAATATCCTTCCTTCCAGCCAGACTGCAGAAATGAATCAATAAAATTTGGATTTATTAGCAGCAGTTTAGGAAATTCTGCTTTTTCTTGAATATAGTCCAACGATGGATTTAAAATGTTAAATTTATTGTATTTTGAATTATCCCTGCTGTATTCGTTGTAAAGTGCATAGATTACAGTTTTTAATTCAGGCTGGTAAAAGTTAATTAATATGTCTTTCCCATCCTGTTCAGCCAGTCCAAAATCAACTAAAGCTTTTACAGAAGACTGAGCAGTTTTAGCAACTGTTGCCTGACTGTATTCCATAAACTGGTTTAAAAAAGTTGTTAATTCTTCTCTCTTAACACTTGTTTTCCCATTGTTTTGTAAAAGTTTGGGATATATTAATTCCAAAATTATCTTTCTAAAAGCAGCTTCTGTGTAAAGATAATTTAGGTACATTAATTCTTTTTTTAGAATTATATTACTGTTAAAAAGTTTAATCATTGGCGAATATAATATTTTTTGATTCTGATTAAAATCTAAATATCTTTTTTTAATCTCACTCCAGCAGGTATTTAAGCTGCTTTTTGAATTTTGATCAACATCTACATTATCCATCAGTTTTTGATAATCTTCATATTTTTCGTCTTTTATCTGTTCTAAAACCTTAAGCCCCTCATTAAGATAAGTACTTTTAGTTATTGAATTTAATTTTGCCAAGATTATTAACCCCTTTCTAAAATCCTTTTAATATTTTTTTCTAGTCTCTCCGTTTTATATTTTGATTTATCAACTTTGGGTATCAAATCTAAAACTTTTTTCCCTAAATATTTATATTTTTCTTTATTTTTATTCTGCAGAAACTCATCAAATAATTTTAAATATGCCTGAAATTTTGCATCTCTATTCCAGCTTCTTGAACCATAATAATTATCAAATATTTTATAAAACCGATTATGATCTTTTTTTATTTGATCTCTAAATATTTTTTTCGGAGTAGTAATTTTTTCACCTTCTATTAGTTTCAGAATTTCGGGGACATCATATGACTTTTCTTTTCTAAAATAAAGAAAATCCTGATAATTTCTTGGTAAATCATAGCTTATTTCCTCTTCCAGCAAAAACTCATATAACTCATCAAAACTGAAAATTTCTTTTTTGATATCTAATAATATTTCTACAAAAGATCGAAAATAAACACTTAGATTTGTTATTTTTTCTGCTTCTTCTCTGTATTCATTTAATTCTTCAGTTAAATAAAACTTAAATGTATCATCTGCTTCATGTTCAATAATAGTAATTTTTTCATGATTTCTTAAAAATTCCAAAAGTGTTGATTCTGCAGTATCATAGGGATGAGGAGAAAGATAGTTTAATAAATCTCTAAAATCTCTAAAATCCAAAATTCTCTCATATACAACTTCTAAGCTGCTGTTTTCTTCCATTAATGATTCAACATGATATGTAATTAATTCCATTTTGTGCTGGCCGCAGTAATCAACAGCATCTTTTAAATTAAAAGTTGATCTGAATTCTGTGGCTCCCAGCCATTCTAAAACATAATTTTTTAATAGCTTAGTTAAGATTCTTTTAATATATTTTTCTGAATCAATTGAGTTTATATACATTATACTCACCTTTATTTAATGGATATTTTATTAATAACTCTAAATATTCTGTCGATTTAAGTCGTAATTTGTCAATAATATTTGCTTGCAATAACTTTTATTTCATAATAATATTATTCGTCAAAAAATACTTAAAACCTCCTTTTCAGTTTATTATATACTAACATAGAAGGATGACAGCCTTATGTCGCGAACTGATGTATAATGCGAAAACTCCTCCTCAAAATAAGAAGGAGTCTTAATAATTAGTATTTAATAAATTTATTGATTTTCTTCTCTTTTCTTTTTGGCTGCATTTCTCATATTTCTAAAATAGATACCTGCTCCACCAATTTCAGCCGTCATCTGTCCATCAATAATATAATCAATTTTATCTTTGATCTTTTTTATTGAATTATCAAGTTCTTCACCTTTTAAATTATAGAGATTATCTTTAATTTTTCTTATATCACACTTTAATTCCTCAACTGGCGGTTTAACTAAAAATTTCTTTCCATTTAATAATTTAATTACTGTCATTTCAAACTCAATTAATTTCATTTCAATTTCAAAAGTCTCCAACCCCTTATATTCCTTCTCCAACTCAGCAATATCTTTCTGTAGTTCTAATAACATTTAATCATCTCCTAATATTATTTTTAATATTAGAGAGATGGACCCGGCTGAGCCAAAATCTTTATAGCCTAAACTAATAAAAACTCTTCTCAATAAGAGAAGAGCTCATAGATAATCATCAGCTTCTTTCTTATCTTTCAGCACAACTGCTGCGGAAATTAGCACCTTCCCTGACGGGGGTTGCTGGGTTTCACCGGGTCCGTTCCCTCCACCACTCTTAATAAGAGTAGAATTATTAAATTGTAATTATATATTAACATGGAAGTTAATAAATAGCAAAATATTTTTATCCAGCTTTATTATTAATCATTTTATTAGATTCAATTTTTATTATACTTTCTTGATTAGGATTTAAATTGATATTAGCATCTAAAGCCTTAGCTAATTTAAGTAGTGTACTTAATTTAGGCAGCACTTCTTCTGACTCCAGTCTAGCAATTGCTGATTGTTTTAGTCCAGATTTTTCCGCCAAATCTGTTTGAGTCATATTTTGTTCAAGTCTTAATCTTATTAAATCAGCTGAAATTTTAGATATTAAAATATGACGCTCATACTCTTCTTCTGACATAGATGACTTTACTATTTGATCAAATTCATCCCAATTTTTCATTATATTAGCCCCCTAATCTACTTTCAATATCTTCATCCATCATAATAAACCAGCTGTTTCTTCAGCCTTCTAATTCCACCTCTAGGATTATCAATATCTCCTTCATAACGGGGTATAATATGCTGATGGATGTGCATTACAGTCTGGCCGCCGGCATAATTAATATTGAACCCGATATTGTAACCATCAGGAGTATATTCTTCCTCTAAGATCTTTTTGCACTCCTTTGTCAGTTGAAAAATGGCCATAATTTCTGCTTCAGTCGCTTCAAAATAATTGGCAAAATGCCGCTTTGAAATCACCAGTATATGCCCTTCATTGACTGGAAATTTATCATATATCGCAAATGCCAGCTCATTTTCTATAATATAATCTTTCTCTGGATACTCACAAAATACACAGCTCATTGTATTCTCACCTCTATTTTAAACGTCTATTGTAATATTTTAGTTTTCTAAGTTCTACTATATCTTTAAAATACTCAGTTAAATCCTGGTTAATAAATTCTTCCAGCTTCTGATTTAAATAAAATTCCTTATTTACCTCATCATAATTAAAGAACTTCCGTTTAGAAAGATATTTTACAGGATTCTTTTCCGCTTCTTTGATAAATCTCTGCTGATCCCACTGCTGCCAGCCCTGATGTTTTTTCCCATCCAGATCTTTCTGCATTCTGGGATTATCGTGATAAAAGTTCAAAAATGACTGGCCAACTTCTTCTATCGGAGCCTTCATTCTTAACTTACCATCCTTAATCAGTGCTTTTAAAACTGGAATCTTATATAATTTGTTCATTCTTGTACTTTCTATTTCAACTAAAAACTCTTCCGCAATTGTATCAAACCAGCTTTTTTCAGCTGCAGTTAACTCATCTATTTCAGCCAGAAATCTTAAATACCCTTTGTCATAATAGCGGCTGTTTAAAAATTTTTTAATCTCAAGATCAGTTCCCTGATATAAATCAAGCCTCATCGGTCTTCTATTCAGTTCAGACTTTAATCTGAAGTATTCATTTTTCATTCTCTCTTCCAGAGGATCATTTTTCTTCATTTCTGCAAATAAATCTAAAAGCTGGAAATCAAAATTAACCTGACAGCCTTCAGGATATTCAAATTCTTCCACCTGCTGATATCTCTTATTATCAGCTTCCATTGGGTTTTCTCCAGCTAAGAGCAGGGGCAGATAATGAGCCCGCTTATAATTACCGATAAAATCTAAAACTTTAAGCTTTTCCTTCCTTTCAACCTTGCGCAGACCCCTTCCCAGCTGCTGTAAGAAGACAACATAAGATTCTGTCGGTCTCAGAAAGAGTACCGTATCAAGTTCAGGTATATCTACACCCTCATTAAAGATATCAACCGCAAAAATCATTTCAATCTCAGCCTGACGCAGTTTTTTAACAGCCTCTTTACGCTCCATAAAATATGGACCCTGATCAGCCCCGGAATGAACTGTTACTGCCTTGACTCCCTGCTGATTAAAATACTCTGTCATATATTTAGCATGCTCAATTGAAGAACAGAAGCCTAAAGTTCTTTTACCGGATCTCTTCCTGTAATTATTATGGATTAAATCAGCTCTTTTGTGGGTAGAAAGTGCCTTTTCCAGCTCTTTTCCATTATATTTACCATTCTGATAGCTGATCCCTTCATAATCGACTTCCTGGTCATAGATACCAAAATATTCAAAGGGAACCAGCAGGTCCCGGTTGATTGCAGTCCTTAAGTTAATCTCATAGATCTTGTTATTGCTGCAGAGTTCAAAAATATCCTTGTTATCCATTCTGTAGGGAGTTGCTGTCAAACCGAGTAGAAAATCTGGTTCAAAATATTCCAGTACATTTAGATAGCTGTCAGATAAGTTTTCCCGACTCCCGTCGCAGCTGCCACAATTCCTTCCTGATATCCTTCTTCCCGGGCCAGCCTGAGCTCATAAAGAGCCTCTATCTGGGCTCCCCGGGGTTTAGGTTTTTGCTTCTCTTTCTGAACTTTATCTTTATGATCCTGATAATCTTTTTCCTTTTTTATGTAAGCTGCTTTATCAACTTCTCTGCTGATTGAAGGTTTAACCCAATCTGCAGCATAGTTCTTTAAAAGCTGATCTGTAATTTCTACTGAATAGTTATTATAGAGGTCATTAAATTCCTCTGCAAACTCCTTAAAAGCCTCCTCATCTTTTTCTCTTTCCAGTCGGTAGTTCCACTCAATTCCACCGTGAAGGGCAGAATAATAAATATTTGAGGACCCAATAAATATAATTTCTTCACTTTTATTTTTAAAAAAATAGGCCTTGGGGTGAAAAGAAATATCCTGAGAATCCCTTTCCTGATCAGCAAAAAACTTAAGTTCTGCCAGATCTCCCAGTTTATCTTTTAAAAAGATAGAGAACTGATGGTTCAGTTATGTTTAAATATCTCGAAGTAAGGATTTTAATATTAGCTCCATTTTTTAGAGCTGCTTTTTTTAAGGGCCCTGCCAGAAGGTGAGCCCCAGATTCTCTTAAAAATGAAACAATGATTTTTATTTCTTCTGCCACGGTTATACCTCCTAAAATCTCTGCTAATATAATTATTCTTCAAAAAGAAATCTATTCCTTTTTTATTGATGATGATTAAAAGATAGTATAATAACTTTTTGAATAAGATTGTCTATAAATGAAAAAACCCTCCTCAAATGAGAAGGGTGCTTAAATAGTATTTTAAATATTTTTAGTGTTTAATATAATTAATAAATTCTTCTTCTGAATCAACAGTTAATATTTTTTCACTCAACTCTTCGATTTTCTCTAATTTAGCATTATTAATTAAAGAGATAGTTTCAGGATCTAAATTACCAAACTTAAAATTTATCTGTTTCAGTAAAATCCTTTTTGCTTCCTTAGTTCTTAATTTATCAGCTGCAGATATCACAATATCAGCCTCCTTTTTCATGCCTTCATATTTTAGTCTTTCATTTAAAATATAATAATTAAATTCCTCTCTACTATCAGCAATATAATTTAAGCCTAGATAAAAAATATCCCTATCTACACCATTTTCACTAATTACAAAAGAGATTATTTCCTGATAAACTACTTTTATATCTTTTATCTTTGAAATCTTAAAGAATTTTAAAGTCAACCGTACTTTTCTATCTCCTAATAAATTTAAATTAGCATCATTGGAAAAATCATAAAATACTGTTTCGAAATCTGGAAGATACTTGTTTAAATCATAATTTTCTATCATATTTTGATCAAAATATTCTGCAAAACTTTTTATTACTAGACTGCCGTTACCTCCGTGGTAAAATAAAATTGGAATAATAAAAGATAAGCTTTTTATTCTTTTAGTTCGTTTTTCGCGCATCCAGATTCTAGCCAAGTAATTAAAAATCTGCATTACTGACCATTTATCATTATAACTTTTGTGTTCAAACAGAAAATAAACTCCATATTTCTTATCTCCAATTTTTGACTTAAATAATAAATCAGAGTAATAACTATTCTTTCCAGTATACGAAATTGGTCTGGGATCAAGTTCACTGAAGTCAACAAATTCTCTCAAATTCTGCGGTAGATAACTCTGTAAAAAATTTCTGCTGATATCTACTCTGCCAAAAGTTTTCTTAAAAAAATCATCATGAGGTGTATTTGTTTTTTCAGGCACGGCAATTTTCCCTTCTAAATATATTTTACCATAACTTAAAGCTCAAGTTCAATGACAATATAAATATTATACCATTAATTGTAAATTATAGCAAAATTTATTTATTCGTTATAATATACCATAATATATCAGATAATAATCAAAAGGCCCTATTAATTATTTTAATTCAGCAGTATAATTAGATATATAAAACAAAATTAAGGGGGATTAATAAAAATGAGAATTATATTAAATTCATTTTCAGTAGTAATAATTATCCTGATATTTATCTTAATCATAAAAACAACTGCACTGGCCCATATACCATTAGATACTTCTGATTCTGCAACTAAAGCAGAGCCAATATTTGTTGAGGATCATCAAATTTCCTGGGCCGCCTACAATCAATTAGATAATGCAGATAATGTTGATTATTCCAGTTTTAAGGCTGAGCAGGACCAGGGCAAATACACCCTTGCTATTGGCCGCAGAGAAGTTTGGACCTTCAGTGATCTGATCAAAATGCCAAAAATCTGGTGGGATACCAGAATATTTGTAGAAAAAGAGAATTCGACTTATATAATTTCAGCTTTATTTATAGCAGTAAGCTCCTTTATTTTATATAAATTTATTTTTTAAGAATAATCAATAATGTTTTTTAACAATCCCAGCTGCTAGTTTAGAAAGCCTGCATACAGAACTCACAAAAATTCAAGGTGGTGATAAAATGAGTGATAAATTAGTAGTAAAAGTAGATGCAAGAGGAAAGATCACAATTCCTAAAGAAGCGCTTAAAGCAGGTGATATTCTCTTTATAAATTTAAGCCCGGGCAAAGTAGAATTAACCCGAGCTATTGAAGACCCACTGGTAGAATTAGCCTCCTATGCAGAAAAAGAATATAAGAACGGGAACACTCAAAACCTAAGAGACTTCGCTGCGGAAGAAGGTATTAATCTAGATGACTGATTATACAATTGAAATTATCAATTCTGTAAAAAATGATTTATTTGGAAGCAAAAAGAAGAGTTGAAGTCTTAAAAAAATTAGATTAAATATTTAACTTATTGTAAATTTCTGGTATTTCCCAGCCAGTAATAATCCCCTGCAGTACTTCCTCTTTTTTCCCGTTTTCAGTTATCAAAAAAGCATCAATTTTATTTCCCGCTTTAATAATTGACTCATGCTTATCAATTAAGATATCCAGTTTGCTGTCTTTTGAAATAAATTCGCAGACTTCATCTTCTTCTGCATATTTTACAACTTCTTTTATCTGAGCATCTTCAATAATCAGATTACCGCCTTGATCTGACTTTAAATCTCCCATCCATCTAATGATCGTATTTGTGGTCAGTAATTCAATATACTTTCCCTTTTGATCTACTACTGGAATTTGAGTATAGTCATATTTATTCATATCTTTTATTGTTTTAATTATTGAGTTATCCTCTTTTATTACCATTAAATTATCATCAATAAAATCAATAATTTTAGGAGAATCTATTACTTTTTCTAAAATTTCTTCTAATAAAGTGTATAAGGAGCTGCTGGGTAAAAAATAATATTCATTGTTGTGGGCAATCGAGTTTCTAACTTTCCTTACCGTGTCAAGTTCATCTCTGTACTTTTTAATTATATAATCATTTTTTCGGCCTTTATACAGCAGACTGTAAAAAGAAGTCTCCCAGTCATTAACTTCTTTTAGATGTTCATAGAGTTCATTAAACATTTCGATAAATTTATCTTTTTTACTTTCCATAATTAGCACCTCTCATTTCAGTATAAGGAATAATATGCTGATAAAATTACATTAAAGTCTGTCCCCAAAATACAAAATTCATTTTATCCCTTCTACCTTAGTTAAATTTTTTTCTATTATAATTATTCTTCAAAAAGAAATCTATTCCTTTATTTCACCTCTAATTAAACAGTTCTTTAAAGGAGGAAAAGTAATAATTTTGAAGAATATAATTAATAGATAACAATAAAATAATATAGATAAAATAATGTAAATTATAAACATAAAACATAAGGAGGCAGACTATGAAAAGTATACAGGAATTTAATTTAAAAGAAATTACTGAAACAAGAGAATATCAAAAATCGCCGGAAGCATGGGATGAACAGATTTTTTATTTTCTGCTTGTAGATAGATTTGCATCTGAAAAAGAATATCCTCTCTATGACGAGAAAACTGATTATGAAAATGCATTGAAAACAGATAAAGATAAGCAGAACTGGCTGGACAGTGGAGAAAAATGGATCGGAGGCACTTTAAAAGGAATAACAGATAAACTTGACTATCTCAAAGAATTGGGAGTAAGTGTCCTCTGGATAAGCCCGGTCCTTAAACAGCCTGTTTACTCAGATAATTATCACGGTTACGGAACCCAGAACTTTTTACAGATTGATCCTCATTTTGGCACAAAAGATGAGCTCAAAAATCTGGTTGATGAGGCACATAAAAGAGGAATCTATATTATCCTTGATGTAATAATAAACCACACAGCTGATGTATTTCTTTATGATGCAGCAGATCCCTTCTATACCGGTC